>Ga0214921_10000537_pt1 | contig 70908 bp, 137 predicted proteins | sample LL1505_MetaG_FD_177992 | JGI IMG/M metagenome (GOLD analysis project Ga0214921, IMG submission 177992) | Freshwater microbial communities from Lake Lanier, Atlanta, Georgia, United States - LL-1505 | ecosystem: Environmental > Aquatic > Freshwater > Lake | place: USA: Georgia | collected... | reverse complement strand
AATTCAGATTATTCACCCGATATAAGTGAAATGATGATTATAGAGTATTTAAATGATCAATTCCAAGATAGTTGGTATTTAGATTATTTAAAAAAAAATCGTATGAATGATTTTACGGTTTTACATTTGAGAAATTCATTTATGAGAACAAGAAATTGGGTGTTACAAAATCATCCGGAGTTGTTACTATGAATTATAGTTACGAAATTAAAAATTCTGATTCACATTATGAAATGATAATAACTGAATGGTTAGATAATGAATATGAAAATAGTTGGCATTTACATCATTTAAAAAATAATTACAAGCCTTATTGGGATCCCCACAGGATTGAATTGTACAATGAGAATCAAAAAAATTCCTTTGAAAGAACAAAAAATTGGGTGTTACAAAATCACCCTGAATTATTACTATGAAATATACATATGAAATAATGCGAGATGAAAAACTAGGAATGATTATTGTGGAATTCATTGACAATCAAAAAAATGCTCAATGGGAACTAGAAATATGTGTTGAATTAATTAAAAACCCAAATTATAAGCATAAAAGAATAAATAAAGTTTGTGAATGGTTAAGAATAAATCATCCCGAATTGTTAATATGAATTATGAATTATACTTATGAAATTAAAAATTCTGATTATTTACCTCATGAAAAAAAAATCATTGAATGGTTAGATAATGAACCTCAAGGTGATTGGTATTTGGCTTTCATAAAAAATCCTAAAAATGATTTTGATGGTTTACATTTGTTGGATTCATTTCGAAGAACACGAAAATGGGTATCACAAAATTACCCAGAATGGCTATTATGAATTACACTTATGAATTAAAATATAGTGGTGGATTAAAAAAAAAGAAAATGTTTTTTGTTTATGAATTAGAAAATGGAATAAGAGTTGGCGCATCATCCATAAAAGATATAATCGCTCAGTCAAGCAATACACTTGATAATTATGCTGAAGCTAGGAAAAGAATGTATGATTGGTTACTAATTAATCACTCAGAATTATTATTATGAATTATACTTATGAATTAAAATACTTCAAGTACTACAAAAAAAGAAAGAAAATGTTTTTTGTTTATGAATCTGAAAATGGAATAAAAAGTGGCGTATCATCTATAAAAGATATAATCGCTCAGTCAAGCAATACACTTGATAATTATGCTGAAGCTCGCAAAAGAATGTATAATTGGTTGCAAATAAATCATCCTGAGTTACTCTTATGAATTACATTTATCAAGTAAAGAATAAAAAAGTCAAAGAAAGCAATGATAAAAATAATATATCTAATGTTTGGAGTCTTTCAGATTTAATAAAAAAAGAACCAAGTCCAGTAAGTATGTTGGTTAATATTGTTCTAAAATATATAGAAGATGAAAATCAAATTAGTTCTTCTTATATAAGAACAAAAAACTGGATAAAAGAGAATTACCCGGAGTTACTGCTATGAGAGCAAACTATAGTTATCAACTAATAAGAGATGAAAAACTAGGAATGATGGTTGTGGAATTTGTTGACAATGAAAAAAACAGTCAATGGGAATTAACATACATTTTAGAAGTTAAAAATTCTGGTTGGAGACAAATGAGACTGGATGCTTGTTGGAAATGGCTACAAACTGTTCATCCAGAATTGCTATTATGAGGTGTTACGATGAAGTTAGAATGGAAAGAGACTGAAATAAATAAAATTAGTTGGGATAATGCTAAAAAGTTAGAGAAAGATGGTTGGAGACTACCTACAAAAGATGAATTGATAGATGCCTACCATAATAAAGTTGAAGGTTTTAAACCTAAGTGGTATTGGAGTTCGAGTTGTTATTGGGAGTCACTCTTAGTATGGTGCGTCGATTTCGACTATGGAGATGTAGTCAACTGCAAAAAGTCAGGTGACAGTTATGTTAGACTATGTAGAGAGGTATCACAATGAAAATTGAATGGAGTAAAATCACCTATGAGTCAGTTACTTGGTATGAAGCTAAAAAACTAGAAAGTAAAAATTGGAGATTACCAACACGTATAGAACTACTTAATGCTTTTGATACCAATATTGAAAATTTTAATAAAGGTTATTACTGGAGTTCGAGTAATTATATTAAAGATACAGGTTATGCGTGGCTTGTTAATTTCAATTATGGCGGTATGGACACTGACGATAAAGTGTGTCATTACCATGTACGTTTATGTAGAGAGGTAGAATAATGATTAATAGTGTTGTGAACTAAATGTGAGCTAAAGACTCAAACTTTTTCTCACTTAAAAAAACATTATGAATTACAGTTATGAAATAATAAGAGACGAGCAATTTGGAATCATGATTATGGAATCAATTGATGGCACAAGAAATGATGAATCTGATAATCAAGATCTTGATTTAAAATTAAATTTTTTAAGATTTAGAGAATGGACATTTTCTGAGAAAACATTAAAAAATAATAAAAATGATTATATGAGCACTGAACGCATGCAATCATATATGAGAACACGAGAATGGGCATTAATTAATCATCCTGAATTACTACTATGAAAATTAATTATGTTTATAGTATATCAAGAGATGGCGTATATGAGTTTGTTAAAAAATCACCATTGAAAGATTTTCAATTTTGGGAATTTAAAGCTTTAAGAAAGGAAATGTGGCAATCAAAATGGGAGACGGAAAATAATTCACACATGAGGACTCGAAAATGGGTAATGCAAAATCATTTGGAACTATTGATTTAAATTTCAAATACAATATAATGTATGATGTGGACTACAAGATTTCGTCAGTTTTGGAAACTCTTGGTGATGATTGGTTGAGATTGTGGACCGTGAATGAATTACGGAGGCATAATGATTCTGTGCCTTTTGAGAAACAATCTCATTTGAGAACCAAAAAATGGGTGGAACAAAATAGACCAGAATTGCTATTATGAGCTACAGTTATTCTTTTGCACATGGCAGATTGCTTGAACGAGATCTTGAAGATGATCATCAATGTGATCATTCTTTAGAATATTTAAAAATGGTCTGTAATGAACCAATTATTGAAGATAATCCACAATTTGCTGTTAGTAGAATGATTGCACATTTAAAAGAAAATCACCCTGAGTTATTGCTATGAATTATAAATACGAATTAATAAGAGAACTTCCCATAAGAATCAGAGAATTGCCGTTACCTCGAGGACAAGGCTATCTTGGCTATCTTCATCATTTACAAGAATTAAAGACAAATGATTTTTTTGAAAGCATCATATCAAACAACATTTTTGATAGTTTAGTGAGAACAAAAAAATGGGTGGAAGAGAATCATCCGGAGTTAATGTTATGATTTACAACTATATTATTATAGATAACAAAGTTGTTGAATTAGAAGGACCTAGAAAAGTTCGTTTTGATAGACCTGGAACTAACATTGATGTTATCGTAAAAAATAAAAATCGTGCCGAATCTTTTCCTGATATGTTTAAAAGAAAACTAAAATGGTTAAATGAAAATCACCCGGAGTTATTATTATGAATTATAGCTATGAAATTGGTAATCGAACAATAATTAAAAATAACATTAAGGAGTCGAATCCTTATTGGATCAGTGAGACTCCTAATCATACGAATTCTGAATTAAAAAAAACAATTTTTTCAATTGAACAAATTAAAAGTAATCAATCAGAATTTCATAATTTTGAATATAAGGAATCATATATGAGAACACAAAAATGGACATTGGAAAACCATCCGGAGTTATTATTATGAATTACAATTACAGGATTTTAGAAAACAAAAACATGAAATACATTGAAGAATTAAGACTGAATACAGCAATAGCTCAACATAATCGCTGGAGTGCATATGATTTAATTCACAAAAGTGTGGATCAAATGTCAAAAGAAATTTTTTGGACGCCTAAAACCATACAACTTGAATCTTTTCAAAGAACAAAAACATGGCTAGATAATCATCCAGAGTTATTGATATGAGTTATATTTACAAATTTTTACAACATCGAGACGTGAAATATGTTGAAGAATCATCACCACTAAATATCACAATAGCACAAAATAATCGTTGGAATATACATGATTTGATTCATAAAAATGCGGAACAATTATGGAATAAACAAATTTTCTGGACTATACAACTTGAATCTTTTGAGAGAACAAAAAAATGGTTAGAAAATCATCCGGAGTTATTGCTATGAGTTACATTTACAAATTGACAAATAATAGTTAGATAATTTATAGAAAATTATTCTTTTGTGTGCAAGTGGGACCATATTCTCCACTCCATATCCCTATGCCTTTACTCATAATGTTTATTGCACCATTTGTATCTGCATCGAGTTTAGTTCCGCACGACTGACAGTGATACACTTCGCCTTGTCTGTTCTCTTTGTGAATTATGCCACAGTGAGAGCATCTTTGGGAGGTGTAAGCAGGATTTACTTTGATCAGATGAACACCGTTCTCTTCACAAAGTAAAGTTAACTTATTTACTACATGACTATAAGTCCAATATTGATTTTTGTTTCTGTAAGATCTACCATAACCTTTCTTTACAGAAGGGCTAAGATCTTCTATATATATAGTTTTAATGCCATTTAGATTTATTTCTTTGACTGTTTTATTTATTAGTTCATTTTTAGTTATTAATAATTTTTTATATTTCTTACTGCCTCTAGTTTTAGTGGTTAACTTTTTATAGATATGGGTTAGTTGTTCACCGTAATGATTGCCATCACTATCACTAATTAATTTATTAATGCCTTGGTCTATACCTAAGTCTCTGCCTAGTTCTCTTTTCTCAAGTGATGATTCATAAATGAATTTAATAAAAAATTTATTATCTTTAAAAAGTAACTGTATAGAGTTATTCATTTTGAAATCTTGGTTATTCATGAATTTATTGCTTTGTTTATGAAACTTTATGGGTATATTTAAGGTCTCTGCTTTATGTTTGTCTTTTTGAAAATAAGGTAGTTTAAGTCTAATGAAAGCATCAAAATGTTTAGTCTTATTAAATTCTATATCCCACAGTCTATTATCAATCATAACACTGAATTGTTTAATAATAGGGTATATATTTTCTTTATCTTTATTCATTAGTTGTGATCTGACTAGTTCAGATGCTTGTTTATAGATTACTTGCATCCATCTACTGTGATTGAATCTAATACCTTCTAGATCTTTAGAACTTAAATTTTTACTAAGAGGTAATATGTCACACCATAACATATAAATATGTCTTTGTAACTCATATTGGTAATCATCTTTAAATTGAGATAGCAAATTAAGTTTACTATCTGTTGAGTATTTAAGAATATGCAAAGATGACCTTCTCATAAATTATATTTTATTAAATAATTAAAAAAAATTTTTTTTTAAACATAAAATTCTATATTTATATATAATTTAATATGTTTTCAGTAATGTTTTATTATACTGTCACTGAATATGACAGTGTGACATATGAACACATTGAAAAATGGCACGTGGATTCTTTACGGGCAAATAATTTTAAAAATATTCCAGAAGACGCAAATATAAAATTAAAACGTATTGGCGAATCATATAGAAGAACACGAGAATGGACACTAAAAAATCATCCAGAATTAATGCTATGAATTACAGATACGAAATTCAAATTTTTGAAAATATAAATGAAACTTATTTTTTAAAAAAATTTATTGTGGAGTTTTTAGGTGAAAAACGCATTCATGTTTGGGCAGTGGGTTCGCTAATGGAAAAAAATCTTGACGATAATTCTTTCTATAACGATCGCTCGCTTCAATCATTTTTAAGAACTCGAGAGTGGGCACAAAAAAATCATCCGGAATTAATGCTATGAACTATGAATACGTTTTAACTTTTTATACCATTGACAATGAAATCTTTTATGTACAAGAATTCGAAAAAGGTAAAATTAATGGTAAAAAATGGACCATGAATGAAATTAAAAATGATGAAATGATAGGTAACTATTCTCTTACCAGAACGAAAAATTGGGTGTTTCAAAATTATCCAGAATTGTTAATATGAGTTATAGTTACGAAATTAAAAATAATATGGTTATTGAATATTTTACCTATTTAAATCACACGCCAATATATAAAGAAAAAATTGAAAGTTGGAATTTTAATGTGTTTAGTAGTGCTTCTATTGAAAAACATTTTCTAAATTTAGAAGATCAATTAGCCGTTGATCATGTTGCTGCTTCATACAGAAGAACAAAAAAATGGATTATGGAGAATTATCCTGAATTAATTGTATGAGTTATAGTTATGAATTAAAATATGATGTTTTAAGAACTCACAATATGAATGAAAAAAAATTCATAGTTTGTGAAACTTCAAGTGACTATTCATTAAATGTACCAGCTTCGCACAGTGTTGATTTTGTTGTCAGTCAAAAAAATGAATCAAATTTCAGTGGCACATATCTTGAAAGAATGTACAAATGGCTGGAAACTGTTCATCCGGAGTTAATTTTATGAATTATGATTATGAATTAAAATATATTAAAACAGATTCAACTAAAAGTGAAAAAAGGCTTATTGTTTATGAATCTGAAAATGGAATTCCAATGAGATTTCATGGCGTTGATTTCATCGTAATGAAACGAAATTCCAAAGATTTTCATGACACACAGTTAGGCAGAATGTACAAATGGTTGGAAACCGTTCACCCGGAATTAATCTTATGAATTATAGTTATTCAATTCACAGTTTAAGAAGAAGCATGATCATCGAAACAGATGGTTCTGATTCTTATGACACATTTGTGGTTGAAGAATATGGACATCAGAGAAGAGAATGGTCTATTAGTAGATTGCAAAAAAATATTGAAACTATTTCAAAATTTGATAGAACTTCTTTTATTAGAACACGCGAATGGCTTTTACGAAATCATCCGGAGTTATTACTATGAATTATAGTTACGAAATCAAAGATGAGGAAGTGATTGAATCGGTGAATGATAAATATAATTATAGTTGGTCTTTAAGTGCATTAAAAATTTCTATCATTCCATTCGCTGATTATAATTCAAAAAGTTTTCATAGAACAAAACAATGGGTGAAGACCAATCATCCTGAATTAATCTTATGAGTTACACTTATCACGTCATTATGACAACTAATTTGCAAGTTCAAGAAATGAACTCTAGAGGTTTTTTTTTGAATCATTCAATAACTGAATTAATCGATGGTAAAACAATTGGAGGAGAATTTAGTCCTGTAATTCGCAAATCTTTCTTGAGAACAAAAAAATGGGTATTAGAAAATCACCCCGAGTTATTACTATGAATTATAGATATCGTATAATCATAACTTCTAAAACTAAATCGGGTCCATATCAACAAATTCAAGAAATCGATTCTAATGGTTTTTTCTTGACACATGCAATAGGTGAATTAAATGATCTAGCAAAAGACTGTGAAGGTTTTACGCCAGTAGCTTGGGAATCTTTTTTAAGAACAAAAAAATGGGTTATGGAGAATCATCCAGAATTATTACTATGAAATATATTTACAAAATAAATTCAGATTCTGTCACTGAATCATATCACATAGAAAAAGACATGATAGATGCTAAATTTGGCATTCAAAACAGAGAATGGACTTTTGATTTTTTAAAAGGATTTGTTGGTATTGTCACCAAAAGCGACTATGAAAAAGAATTGAAAGATTCATTTCAGCGAACGAAAAAATGGGTGTTACAAAATCATCCAGAATTATTATTATAAATCATAGTCCGGAGTTATTGCTATGAAAGAAAAAAAAGTTATCATCACAAAAGTGGTTAAAATAGAAACATTCGTTCATATTGAAGGACTTGTGAACGGCAAAGAACAATATGCTTATCTTTACTTAGATAGTTTACAAAAACTTAAAGCAACCGAAAAGTTATTATTTGAAGAAGCAAAAAAACAACGCGCAGAATTATTTATATAAAGGAGAAAAAAATGGGACTAGATCAATACATATACAAAGTTAATCAAGAAGATGTTAAAGTAAACGATGATTTACTAATCACAGAATGTAAACTGCCAAAAGAAGAAATATTTTATTACAGAAAATTTCCATCACTTCAAGGTTGGATGCAAAAACTGTATATATGGAGAGGTGGAATCAACTCGTTTAATAATATTCCCCTTCTACTCACCAAAGAAGACATCACAAATTTTCAAAATGATTTCGAAAAAGGAATGTTGCCAAAAACCTCAGGCTTCTTTTTTGGAAACGATCTTGATCTCTTATCCACTAATGAAGCTGAAAGAGAATGGGCAAAAAACAGATATATATACACACAAGAATTCATAAAGACTTCATTGAAACTAATCGATCAAAATTATTTAATAGTCTATGATTCTTCATGGTAAAGAAGAATCAAGTGTTCCATTTGAACATGTTCTATAGTACTATTGATTCAGAACGGAGGACGACACGATGAACGAAATGCTAACGCTAAAGATGACTTGGGATGAAGCCATGGAATATGCAAAAAAAAATGGCAAAAGACTTCTTACTGATCATGAATTCGGTCTTAAAAAACTAAGCAATGGAAAAAGACTGATCTTTGGTAAAAAATTTCACAACAAAACTTTTTGGACAAGCACCATGCCAAACGCTTCTTTAAACGGTTACGAATATATTCCTGTGACCACATTAGCCTTAGTTGCATACGTTCCAGTACCAGTTGATAAAAATATCATCATGCCAAATAATGTTGTTGGCAGAATGACTCGTCCTCAATGGCTTAAAATGAAAAATGCACCAAAAGCTTCTGGCACACCAAAAGAAGAAAAACACTACGTCTTTCTCGTAGATAACATATAAAGGAGAAAAAGATGATAATAGACAAAAGACAAAAAAACTATGCAATTTTAACAGCTTACGAAGAACATATAAAAAGAGCACTATGGCCTTCGAAAAGATCTTTCTTTGTGGAAACAGCTAAATCTCCAACTTCCACTCAAAATGGAGTGTCAATCAACGATGGTTTTTTCAAAATCTCATTCTATGTTACTGATTATGATCTTAATCAAATCATATTATATATGGGTTCAGATGATGACTTTGAAAGAGACAATAGTCCAAAACTTGGTATGGTCGGTTCAACCTATAAAAATTATTATTTTTATGTTGGTGCAAGTGGTGAACTTAAAAAAGACAACATGCGAAAATCTGGAATGGTTGGTGTAACATATAATTCAACAGATGATCTAGAAAAATTCATAGACAGAGTTCTAGATCATTTTGAAGTGAAAATATAAAGTGTTTTAAAAAATTAAAAATATATTAAGATATATATATCAAAAGGAGAACACACTATGGAAACTTTAGTTACTTTATTTTTAATTTACGTTATTGGCGGCTTCATCATCAATATCATGGCTGGAAAGAAAATAATTCCTTAAAAATAAGGAGGAAAATAATGATTAATGCAATAGATGACATTGGAAGTTGGCTAATTCATACCAGTATCATAACTATACTCGGTATAATTTTTTACATTGGTGTTTCATTTAAAGATGATTTAAAAATGAAAGAAATTAAAAAATCATGCAAAACCATAGGACACTTCTATATAGATGAAAAAGAATCTATAAAATGTCAACTGATACAGAATTAAAAAACTTTAAACACTTTTCAGAAAATTTAGTATACAATAAAACATAAGCTCCCATCGTCTAATGGTTAGGACCCAAAATTTTCGATTTTGTAATCGTGAGTTCGACTCTCCGTGGGAGTATTTGAAATAGTAATAAAAGCAGTGCGTAGTTCAGTGGTAGAATGCCAGGCGTGGGACCTGGAAGTCGCATGTTCAAATCGCCGCACTGAGTTTTTTAAATAATTAGAGACTATTCCATCCACCCACGTATTGGTAAATATATTGGTGTTTTGGAATGGTCTAAATTATAAAGTCGTTATGGCGACTATAAATAGTTTCTTAAGCCATAAGCGTGTATCACAGAGAGTTTTGCGATTCCTTTGTGATGCGGTGAAAAGGACAGATGGTCAAGTGGTTAACGACAAGAAACTGTGGTTCAAATCCACATCTGTCCATTTCAAATAGACTTGTAGCTCAACTGGATAGAGCATTTGACTACGAATCAAAAGGTTGAGTGTTCAAATCACTCCAAGTCTAAATATAAGGACCTGTAACTCAGGGGAAGAGTGTCACACTCATAATGTGAAGGTCGTGTGTTCAAATCGCACCGGGTCCAAATGCAATATTAAAATGACATGTGGTGGAATTGGTAGACACAACGGACTTAAAATTCGTCGCTTTAGGGTGTGAGAGTTCAAATCTCTCCATGTCGAATGTGAAATTGCAGTTAGGCACCTGCCCGTCACGCAGAAAGTCTTGATGAAATAGCAAAAACGTTAGAAATAGAGGAATGGATGATTTGAAAAAGAGAAAAGGCTATCGCAGATCATTACATGTGAAACTTGATGATATGAAAAATTGTTTTCAAATTCAAGGACAACTTGGCAATTGGAATAGTGATGACTATAATCTGGGTTTTTATAACGGGATGGAGTTGATGATGTCAATTTTAGAAGAAAGAGAACCAACATTCAGAAAATTGCCAATAGAAGAAAACATATAGAGTTGAATGTGAAAAATAAGGGAGAATTAAGAGAAATGAGTTATTTGCCAAATGTGAGAAATGTTTTGATTGTTGTAATAGTTTGCATAAGTTATTTATTTGGTGCATTTACTGAAAGATTGACTTATGCGGTAGATGGTTTTCAAATGTTATCTTTTGTGATTGCTGTTGGATTTATGTTTTTAGCTTTGATAATTCTTACGGTGATTAAAATGAGGATTGAAAAAAATAAAGAAGTTATGTTAGTAGAAGAAACTATTGATGTAAATGAATCTGGATATTCATTTCCAATTAAAGTTGCTAGATTGAAATATAAAGAAAAATATTTATGTGATCCAATGTTATTTAATGCAACTAATCAAAAGCTATTTGAATTATCTTTTAATAAACAGGAGTTTGGTAATTTAATAAAAAATATAGATCATTTGCCTTCAAAATATTTTTCAATTAAATTAAAATTTTAAAGGAGATAATTGATGAAATTGTAGATTTTTTAAACATATATGAGTTCGCGATCTGAACTATGAATAGTAAAGCGAGTGAAAAAGTGGAACCGTATTTCACATATAGTCTTTTAAATAGTGGTAAGACAGACCGCTCTTTAATGGTGATAGAAAATGAAACAAACTATTGGATTTTTATTTCAATGTTAATTGAAATAAAATCGAAGCCAAATTTCTATAAAGAAGCTCATATGGAAGCTTCTTTTCATAGAGTGTGTGAATGGGTTAATATAAATTATCCCGAGTTACTTTTATGAAAACAATATACTATTTAGTTTTTATAAAGACTATTAATCGTCAGATAGTAACTGTGACAAAGCAGCACAATGAAAAATTTGATATGGCACTTTCAAATAAAATTGGTTTATTTGAAATAGATATGAATTCTTATGAACGTTTAAAAGATAGAATGGTGGATTATGAGTTAGATATGCCGCGTGAAAAAATCATGATGGATTTGCAATTGGATGAATTTTTAATTTAAAAATCAGTGTTCATTTCAGATTATTTTTTGATATTATAAATATAGAGGTAAAAAAAATGAAAACATTAAGTTTATTATTAATTAGTTTTTTGATCACATGTGGTTCTGGTGATTACAGAAAAGATGCCACTTCTGTTGGTGAAGGTGGATGGGCAGGTGAAGGTTGGGGTGGAGTTCCTGAACAAAGAGCTGATGGAAAAACTCCAAGAGATACTCTACCAAGAGATTGGTATTACATGAAGTATTCTGCGAGAGCTTCAGATAAATCTATTGCTAAAAAAGATCAGATGATGATGAAGTCAACTTGTAGAGAAGCAGCCAGAATGCAAGGCGCTGCAGATGTGGTTAGAAAAATGGTTGGTGAAACTTTAGAATCCGCTTCAGGTGTTTCTGATGGACAGTCTACTGGTCAGACAATTGTATCACAAGCTAGTGGTTTAATCAAAGGAGTCGGTGTTTATGAGTGTCTTTCTATGGGATCTGGAACTTTAAGAACTGATGCTATGAAGGAAAACTGGGAAAGCTGTGAGTGTGTAATCTATGCCAAATATGATGGTGGTAGAGATGCATTGGTTGCTAAAGCTAAAAGTTTAGAAAAATGATATTGGTTTTAATTTTTTTAGTTATAACTATAATTACAGTGGCGTTGATGTTTAACGCCACTGAAGATTTTTGAGGGTTAAAAAAATGTTTATATTTGCTATGATCGCTTTGAATTTTTTGATATTAATTATTTTTTTTGAAACTATGAGATTCATAAATGATTGATTTGAAGAAACTTGAAGAAAGACTTCTTGAATCTTTAAGGCGAGAAACTAAAGACTCATTGGAAGCTTGGTTAAAAAAGAAACGTGAAAAGGATAATGAAAAATGAGTGGTGGAAGTTTAGAATATGCTTCATTTGCAATTAACAGAATTATTGAGAATCTTGAAAATGTGGAAGATGATGACATTAAAATGGAAACTGAAGAAACAATAAAAGAATTACAAAGAATGTCTAATAATCTGTATCAATTGGAATGGTATCTATCGGGTGATATTGGTATAGAGACTATGAGATTGAATTGGCAGAAGTAAAAAATATTTTGAATTTTAAATTAAAAAAATGTGAGTTTTTAACTCACATTTTTTATTCAAAAATTAAACTTGAACTGCAGCTTCCAAATTTGATGGCTTTATTCTCAAATGATTTTTATCACCTATCTCCATAGAAACTTCATATTCTAAAAGTTCTTTAACCATATTGAGATATACTTTTTTAGCATCTGGATCTTTAATTGTACATTCCACATCATGAGCTGTTATTTTTCTAATTGGAATTGTTGTTTTAAGTAATCTTAATATATTATTAATATAATTATATTTGTCTATATTATAACTCATATAAAAATCTTGTGATTTCAATTCTATACTATTATTTCCAACGATTTCATGATAAACAGAGACAGCATAAACCAAATCAGTTAGAATTTCAATATCACTTTTTTCTTTAAGCATATTTATTTTACTTTTTAAAAAAGAAAACATTTTCTCGTTTTCTGTTTTAAAGTTTTCAGGGCAAAGTTCTAAAATATTTTTTATGTTTTTTCTAAAAATAGCTTTAATTGATCTTAAATCATCATGTAATGATGAATTTAAAACAGAATCTGTTTCAAAAACTTTTATATCAGATTTTTTTATGCTATCTCTCAAATAATCATAAAAACTCTCTTCTGTGAATGGAGATAGAATAATAACTATTCCATTTTTTTTACCTATTAATGCATTAATTTGTGAATTTATATGTAATGTGCCGTAAGAGAGATTCCAAAGAAATTGTTTCAGGGGATTTTCTTTACTTAGAAGTCTTACGCCAATATTTAAGTTTGTAGCGGCTATAAAATGACAACCGACAAGATGTTGCATAACAGTTAATTCAAAAAAAACATTTGCATAAAGTTCTGCTCTCGTTTTAATAAATTTTTCAGAATTATCTGCTTCAATTGTTTCTATCTCTTTTAAATTTTTATCGAATCTAACAATATTTTTAAATATTAAAATGTCATTTTTTAATATTAAATTTCCTTTTAAAATTGGATTGTTAATTTCTTTTCGGAAATTATATTTTGCAAAATGAGTGAAATCAATAACATATTGATTATCTGACACATGCTTTAAAAAAGAAAAGAAAATTCCATTTCTGATTATGTTGTCTGGTTCCATTAAAGTTTTATCAAAAGATGGTGCGTTAACTCCACTAATTTTAAATATATCTTTTAAATATTTATTAAAAATTGCTTGTTCTTCACCTTCTTTAAGATTTTCACTCTTAAAAGGAAAAAGATTCAATATTGAATCTAAAAATTTTTTGATTTCAAGCAATCTCAATTTTTCTGTACTATCTTCATCTTTTGGAATAGGTTCTATAAATTCTATTGGTAATTCTGGCACATCGTAATAGTTGACTTTGTGAATAGGCTTTAGTTTGTTTGTGAAATCCTCGGCGTCTGGTACTTCTTTATAATAAATAGGAACAGTATCCTTAATTGCTTTTGTAATTAAAAATGTTGTTTTACCACCTAAAAAAAGGCACTCTAAATGTTGTTCTAGTGTCATATGTTCTCCTTGAATATATTTTTTTGATATATATTAAAAAAAATAAAAAAAATTGGTGTTCCATTTGAACATGTTCAATGATATAGTTCTTATATAGCCAAAGCAAATTGGTTGTTTTGGTTAGATCAAAATGGTTCTCAAAACTCAGTGTTCTGCATTTTGAGAAGATAAGGTAAGATAAAGATATAACAAAGGAGACGATGATGAAATCAAACAGAACAATTACAACTAGAATCTATCAAGCAATTGACGGTAAACAATTTTCTGACAGACAAGAGTGTCTAGCTTATGAAAGAAAATTAGCAACAATTTCTAAAATTAAAACGGCTATGGCTACTGTTTTTGATAATGCTGATGACGTATATGATTCTCTTCTTGATGGTCTTCAAAAGATGGACATAGAAAATAGAAAAGCTGTTCTTAATGGACTTCTAACTTTGACTGTTGAAAGAAAGAAGCCAGTGAGAAAAGCACCAACAGCAGAAGTGGCAACTGAAACTGTTACCTCAGCGTAACAGTTTTTCTCCCACCTTTAATATGCCTACTGTCAACAGACAGTCTTCACTGATGAGTATGGCCGAAATCATTGAGAGTTCCTCTCAATGATCTGAAGAATTTAATTTTATTTTTGTGTTTTCATCATATTCAAAATAATTATCAAAAAGTTCTTCATCTTTTTTTATATCTCTTGCTGCGATTGATGTATAATCGTCATATGTGATTATATTTGGATTATCAGAATGATTTTTAAATTTTTCATCAGTTAAATCAAAGTAATATAAATTATTTTCTTTCCAACAATATTTTAAAATCATTTTTTTTATTTCTTCATTATTAAGAGATTTGATATCATTTTCTGTGAAAATTTTCATGGTATCTTTATTGAATTTCCAAACTATGTCACCTTTTTTTATATCTTGACCAGTGAAAATTCCATAACCAGCATTAGGAATGGTTGATTCTTTTATATAATAACTTATTTGTAGCATAATTTATATTTTGTAAAAAATAAAAAGGTTATAATATTATGAATAAAAAAATTGAAGACTATTTACCTAAATGGACTGGTATGATATGTATTGGAGATCCAGTTACACCAGAACAAGCTTTAGAGATTATTATTAGAACTGACAATTATCGTTTTTATGATGAATATTACAGAGACGTTGATTTATTAAAATTAATAAAAAAAATATACATGAGATGTCTACCAATTGAGGATCAAATAAGTCATCAAATTTTAGATATTGAAAAATTTAATCACATGTTTGGTATCTTACCGATTCATTATCTTAACAATCACATGCTGTATCACAGTACAGGTTTACATGGATGGATGAAAAAAAATGGCACAATAAAAACAAGTTCTTATAATATTGGTAAAAGACCAACTAAAAAAGATTTGGTGGAAGAAGTACAGATTATTATTGATACTTTTCCATTTATAAGAAATATGCATTTTCAATTTCTTAATGGAGAAATAGATAATCCAATTAGAAAAGTTATTTTTTCAATTAAAGTGGTCAATAGAAAAATAATTTTAAATCATGAGGGTGAAGATATATTATTAGAACGTGATGATAGTGATTTTGAACAAGATACTTTAACAGATCTTAATCATCTTGAAATGATTAAGAGAGGTCTCTTATATTGTTATCGTAAATTGCATGGAGAATTGGATGAATAGAAAAGCAATTATTAAAAAATTAATCGAACGGATTCGTGATATACGTGAAGAATATTTGAAAACTTTATTGAAAAAATATTAAATTTTATAAAAATATGTATTTTTATTCTTATAAAATATAACATAACAAATTTTATTTAGAACAAGAACGGTGCTTTTGTCCTAAATAAATTAGGAAATATATTTTTATAAATATATTTTATGCTAAGTTGTGTTAAACTTAATTAATTTAATTAAGAAATGGAGAATATGGTCCCATTTACACAAAAAGAATAATTTTCTATAAATTATTCAACTATACGGAACTAGAGAACAAATATGATGAAAAATTAGTTGAACTTGACAATTTAAAATATTATATTAATCAGAAAACAAATGAGTTAGATGATTTACAAGATAAATATGATGATCTCATATACGATCATAAAGTTCTTGAAGAGAAAATTAGTGATTTAGAAATTGAATTTGATAATGTAAGATATGACAGAGATCACTATGAAAATTTAGCAAGGGAACATTTAAGTGAACATTTCATCTAAAAATCTTTTTGATGTCATGATGATAGAAGATAATGATTATGATTACCGAACCGTCTACTATTATTTTAATGGTGATGAAGATTTGATGAGTTTAGATTTAAAAAAAGATTTCACTTTTGATCAATTAAATCATTTTGACAGTGATCATATTTTAGTGATTAAGAATGCTTTTGAAAAGTTTCCAGAAAAATTCTTATGATTTTCTATTTAATGTGACTATTTGTGGATCTAAATCGTTTGAAGATTTTATTTTTATTGTTTTAGTTTCAAAATGAGGATGTGAAATTATTATTTCGTATTCCTTTCTCTCTATAACTATTTTTTGATATAAACCTGTCAAAGGGTTACTGGTAAATTGTTCATTGTTGTAATATTTAAATCCATTAATTTCTATTTTAGCTTCCACATTATAACCATTTTCATCCATCACCTTTAAAAATATTTTTTCTCCATACAAACATTCATTTAACATTTCTTGCCAAACTGGTCTTAAATGATTGGTGATATCTTTAACCATTTCATAATTAGGGTTTTGATGACTGCTTTCTATTAATAAAGCTATGGTACCATATTTAAAATAATAATAATCTTGATCTGTACCATCAACTGGATATATATTTTTTTTTGCTATATATGTTTTACTTATTTTTGCCAAACGTTCTGAGAACAGTTTGGGATAATCAGGTGATACATTTCTAATATTCTCTATGGTATATGGGTAAAGAATACGAGACGCGCTGGAGTGAAAACTGATAGAGAAAAGAAATCTATTTTGTTCTGCTAAAATAGACATTGCCATGCTTTCTGGTTCTGAGAATGGTTTTTCGCCTCTATAAAATGGATGATAGCGATAAGCAGATGAGGCAGTTGGATGACCACTGTTCCATTTAAAAGAATAGTTTCTGTTTAAATCTACACCACGATATGGATTATTTTCATCTTTTTCTTCATATATCCTTCCATTTTTTCTGCCCATCTTAATTGATTTATTCCAAAAAAAATAACTTCCATCTGGATTAACTATTGGAACAATCCAAATATTGATATGATTTAAGACTTTTTCATATTCATTTTGATTTGTTAATATGTGATAAATTATATCATAACAGTGTTCTGTCGAAATTAACTCATCGCTATGATGAGCACAGTTAAAAAGAACATTTAGCTTAGGTTTATTATTTTTTTTAGTGATATTTATACCAATCATATCATTATTTAAATGAGTTTTAGTTAACTTATGATATGTAACAATTTCTTTGTATTCTTGAGAGATAGTTTTTAAAAATATTTCATTTGAAATATTTGATTTATAACTAAGATTAACACTTTCAATATTTTTATATTCTGTATTTTCGATCATTATATCTCTAAATGATATAACACTTTCTGAATAAAGAGATAAAAAAGATAGTAAATAAATTAAAATTAATTTGATTTCTTGTTTCATAAAAACATATAAGGTGAACAGAGAAAGTTTTTTATATTTTTTAAATATAACCATAGGATTTTTAGACAGAGTAGAAGAAAATGGCCACATACTTTTTTTATTGAAAAGTTATTTTGATGATGACTTTGTTGAAGATTTAAAAAACATAAATTCTTTTTTACACGACACTAAAGAAGAAATAGAAAATGCTGAATACGGAGATTTGGAATAATTTTTTCATTTATTTTCTTTTACCTCGTTTTGTTCTATAAATTCTACTCCCATTTCTGTTTTATTTTTTCTTACTATTTTTGCTAGTATATATAAATTTTTTGAATCTAAGTTAAAGTTAAGTTTAACATATTTTTCTCTTTTTAATTTAAATTCATCTATAATTTTAATTTTAGCACCTGAAAAAGAAATGTCTTTTATTACACCTTTATAGATATTATCTAAATAATCAATGTTAACATTTATATATGAATTTACTCTAGGTAAAATTCTATTATTGATATCGAATATTTTTTTTTCTTCGTTTTCCATTTTAATATATTTTAAAAATAATAATCAACATATTAAAAAATATGTTGATTATTGATTAATTTACTCTTTATAATCTGGACTATTTGGATCTTTAGTTGGATCATATTCCAATTCTTTATCTTTTTCGACTAAACCTAATGCTTGACCAATGGACTTTAAAGCATTACCAATGAGCATAAATGGAAAAGTAATAATTGCAATTATAGAAATTCCAATCTTTTCTCCAGTAGACATATTTCCCATATTTAACCTCCTTTTTTTATTTTACTAATGTATCACTGTGGAATTTAAGAAAAAATTCTTTTGTAAATCCACAATCAATTATTTTTAATTTATCTTTAACCAATCCCCAATTTTTAAAATGAACAATTTCAAACAATGATAATTCATTGTCGTGAGCTTCTTTGAATATTTCAGGCCAATTTGAATTTAAAAACCAATTAAAAATTTCTTTTGCATTATTTGAGAATACGTCTCGATTTAAAAAAATTTCTTTTCCTTTTTCCCAATCACTTCTATCAGATATTTGAAATTCTGATTGAGGTTCATGAAAAGATCCATATCCTATTTTAGCATATGCTCCCAATACTCCCTTCATAGATAAAGGGAAATCCCAAGCATTATATATTTGGAATGTTTCAGCGGTAAATATTTTGTCTGCTTTTAATGAAACAGTCCAGACAGGATAATTATTCGTGTTTGGTATTTCCAAATCTTTTGGGTGAAGTTTAAAATAATGAGGAATAACTTTGGTATCTTTTTCCAATATTTTATTTAAAAATCGATATTCTCCAGATAAATTGCTTTCAATATAGTTTTGACATGCGCCTCTTTCATTGAAAGCAAATTTAATCACTTTATCTTTTAAGAATTCTCCGTCGTAAACAATTCGTGAAGAACCAATGCCGATTTTATTTAATTTTAAATTTAACATTTTTTCTTCCTATTTGTAATGTAAATTATTTTTTTTATTGATTTCCTAAATAAAGAATATATTTAGCTAACAATGGAATATGAGTTCGATCTCCAGTGTAAGCCCACATATTTGGTTGTATACCTTCTGTAAGAGTTTTTTCAATACCTTCTAATGATTTTCCATTTACCCATTGTTCTGTAGGAAGATGAAAATTTCTTGGAGGAGGATTAAATGCGCTTGCAGATGGTCCATTACCTTTGCCTTCTTCTCCATGACACATTGAACAATTAGAATTGTAAATTGCTCTTGCTTGATTAAATTCACTTTCTGTTAAAGCATTTTTTTGTGAACAGTTTAACGATAAAAATATTATTAATAAAATTATTTTTTTCATTTTTTTTCCTTTATTCGAGATCGTCTCCAATCTCAATTATTGTTAAAATTTTATCTAACTCTTTATTTTTTTGAAATGAGACAGAAATGGTTTCATTTTCTTTTTTTACTACTTTACTGTTTATAATAAAAAATTCTGAGTTAAATTCAAAATTTAAAATTATTTTTTTTTCATGTATTTCTTGTTCACACGAAATTTTAGCTCCACCTGCCGATAAATTTAAAATTTTTCCTTTAACTTTGATATCTTGATAAAAAATTTTACAATCAAGAGAAACATCTATTCTGACATTTTTTCTTTTGTTATTTTCAGGAATTTTTTTTAAATTCATGATATGGTAACCGTAATTTTACCGCTATTATTAAAATAAAGCCATTCAATGTCATTTGCAAACAAAACTAATTCACCAGTATCTGGCATTAAAATGGTTTTATTCTTTACATTTCCAATCTCAAAAGTAATTTCACCTATTTTACCCATAAGTTTCATATAGTTTTGACCAGGAACTGTTTTTTGAGAATCCAATAAATCATTATCATAAATCCAAGGCGCTAATGGCATAACCATTTTACCATTCCAGCCATTTGCATCACAAGAAATTGATAAATCTTTCCAAAGACCACTAACAGAAAAAATTAGTGGTTGTTTTTTAACAACCACCATTCCTGTGTAATTAAATTTTTTATTTGCTACGACTTCAAATATCATAAAACTTTTTCAGCTACACTGATCCCATGAGTATAAGCTTCTTTAATTAAAGCAGCATCAAAATCAGCTGTGCCTAAATTAATTTTTTCTGGATAAATAACATGATAATTATCATTGTTCCAAAATTTAAGCATTCCAATTTCAATATCACTTCTATTTGCTTCATCCCAAAGAATATCATCATACATAAATTTTAATTTAGATAATAAACCAGAATTATCATTTTTAGTTAATCCTGGATTCCAAACTCTTTTTTCTGGGTTAACATTGATGATATAGATTTTATCAAATTTAGCATCTACATTTTCAATTAAAGCTTTAACTGGAACCGTATCTCTAAAACCACCGTCACCATATTCTTGACCAAAAATTGTAACTGAAGGAGTCCCCGGAACGAATGCCATTGATGCCATAACTTCCCGTATGGCTAAATCTTGGTCTGTCTTTTGAAATACATTACCACCAAGTCTAAGCTCGCCATCGCCCAATCTGACTTGAGTATTAACATATTTAATTGGAGAATTAAACAAAGAAGAAACAGATAAAGATTTTTGAAAAAATGCTTTAACAGGTTCCGGATGATACATATAACCTTTAATAAACATGGTCACCCAATTGCCATACCAATCTGTTTGAATCAATGGGCAATTTTTAAGAGTCCAAGATAACCAAATCTTTTCAAGATCTTCAAATTGACCAGAAGCAACAAATACTCCATTCATAGCGCCAATAGAAGTTCCAGAAACACCAGCAAGAACATCCTTGTCTTTATTGATTTTATCAAGCAATACTTTTAGAACACCTACTTCAAATGCTCCTTTAGCTCCACCACCAGATAACACTATTCCTATTCTTTTGTTCATTTTGTTTTACATTCTCCATTTGCTATTTCAAATATATCTATTTCTCTTGTTCTAATTGAAGGTATTACATTTGTGCAACTTATTTCAATTTTAGGACAAGCTTCTTTAGTGTAAACTTTAATTAATTTACCATTTGCTGCTTTACCATTATATATACATCCACCAACAAAACCTTGCTCTTTTTTTGAAATTTCTCTTCTCATTTCTGGAAGATACATTCCGTTAAAAGTAAAATCTTCTGCCAACAACATAGTTGACAATAACAATAATAAAAATATTTTTTTCATTCTATTTTACATTCTCCTTCGTATATAATATATTTCTCATATACATCGACATCTGAAACTTGACAATAAAATTCTCCATATTGTCTAACTTTTTTTAATTTTTTATCATGTGATCCAATTGCTAGTCCTTTAACCAAAGGACATTTTGATTCAGTATAAACTTCTATTCTTTTACCATTATCAGACATTCCAGAATAAATACAGCCACCCGGATATCCCATCACTCCATCGATTTTTCTTTTTCTCAAGTCTGTCTGATAAGTGCCTTTAAAAATTAAATGATCGGCAAATAAATTTATTGATAATAAAATTAAAAATATTTCTTTCAATTAATCACCATAACTTTTTAAATAATCTTCTACTTCTTTAAGTTCTTTTAGATTGCTTTTGATTTTTAAAGCAGTACAATCTCCACCACCTTGTAAAGAAGAAGTTTCGTATGTATCAACTTCTTTTACGATTCTGGTGACTTTGCAAGAAACCTTTAATCCATCTTCATAAAAAATTCTTGATCTATCAAGAGAGGGACATTTAGCTTTTGGTTCAAAAATAAGATATTTTCTTTGAACAGTTGCTAAATCACCTTTTTTAAATTTATTATTATTAGCTGTTCTGTAGTTTTCTTGAAATTTGTGTCCATAAGCACTTTCTCCAATCACTTCACATCCAATTGGCTTTTGAACAACATCTGTTACATCAAAAATAACAATTCTTTCACTTCGAGCACTTAGTGATATGGTAAAAAGCACCAATAAAATTGAAATTATTTTTTTCATTTATTTTCCTCTTTGTTTTGTTCTTTACTTTTAAATATATTAAAAATCATTTTAAATGGATAAGTTACAAGACTATAAATCATAGTCATAATATTTTGTTTTGGAGTGTTTTCTTCCATTTGCCTTTTTCCTTTTAAAAGCCTGATTTAATCAGGCTTAAATTTTTTAATTAATCGCTTTCTTTACAAGTACCTTCATATGTTAGGTACTCTTGTTTTCTTCCATTTTCACACTGATCACAAACAGCTTCACAAGTGAAAGAGCCTTCAGTTCTAACTTTAGATGCTTTTTGTGTGGGACATACTGCTTCTGTGTAAACTTTAACTAATTTACCATTAGAAAGTTTTCCACTATAAATACATCCACCAACAAATCCTTTTCTGCCTTCGGCTTTAGCTTTTCTGTTATCTGTTCTATATGTACCACTAAAAGTCACAGTTTCGGCACTAATTGAGAGAGTCATTACAAGAGCAATGAACATAATGATTTTTTTCATATTATTTTCCTTTAATTTTTAATAAAAAATTTTGTTTTGTACTAATTATGCTTTCGATAATATTATATTTTAAAGCATTTTCATTATTAATATATAAATCTTTTTTTTCTTTAATTATTTTTTCAACTATTTTTTTTGGTATTTTTGTTTTTTTATATACATCACAATTTAATATTTGTTTTTGTTTTTTTTCAAATTTAATAAAATCCTCTAAATCATTTAAACTTTTGTAATCAGAGACATCATATTTAATATCATGAAACATAAAAAGAGTATTTGGCATGCTGAATCTTTTTTTGCCATATAAAAAAATTTGAAAAGCCATGCTATAAACGGCTCCATTTCCAACAGTATAAACATTTCTATCACACCAGTTAATGGCATTAATAATACTGTTACCACTATCAACATCACCACCAGAAGAATTTATAAATAAAATTATATCACTTTCACAATTCATAATTTGTGAAACCACTTCTCGAGATGATTCTTCTGTAATTTCTCCAAATAGATAAATTTTTTTTAAATTTAAATCTTCGGAATTTAGACTTGAAAAAATTAAAAAAAAGAGAAATATATATTTCATTTATTTTTTAACAGACTGTCAAGAATTTGACAGTCTTAGTTAATTTATTTACAGTCTTTACCTTCTGGAACTTTTTCACAAAAAGCTTTTAATAATTCAGGATCTGGAGCAATAGAAGGTCTACAAGCTCCTTCGCCTTCCAATCTGCTAATTTTGTTGTTGTCAACTTCTCTTGCGATTTTGGTTAAATGACAAGTATATTTAACTTTACTTGAAGGACACATAGCACTTTCAGTGGTAATTGAATATTCTCTTTTTACTGTTGCTTTTTCAAAATTAACATAATTCGCATGTCCGACTATATGACAAGAAGTTCCTGTTTTTTTGAAGTTATAAACATCAAAACTAACAATTTTTTTAATGTGATGATCTGCGCTTAATGACATAAACGCAAACAAAAATAATGAAATGATTTTTTTCATTTTATTCTCCTCTATTTTTTACAATCTTTATCTTCTGGAACTTTTTCACAAAAGATTTTTAATAATTCTGGATCTGGGGCAATTGATTGTCTACAAAATCCTTTACCTTCCAATTTGTTGAATTTATCATTATCAACTTCTCTTGTGATTTCTGTTAAATGACAAGTTAATTTACCTCTAATAGCCGAAGGGATATTACAAGCTTCAGAAGACGTTTTAATGATATATTTTCTTTTAACTGTAACTTTTTCAAAGTTAACATAATTTCCATGTCCAACAATATGGCATTGTGCACTAGTTTTTTTGAAGTTATAAGTATCAAAAGTTACAATTCTTTTAATGTGATGATCTGCATTCAATGAAATAAATGCAAATAAAAATAATGAAATGATTTTTATCATGTATATTTCCTATTGTGTTTTTTCTATTACTGTAAATAAAGAAGTTAGAAATAAATCTGCTTCAACAACCGCTTTAGCAAAAGCTTCTTCAGGTGTATACATATATTTAAAAAAACTTTTCTTATTTATGTTAATTACATATAATTCTTTGATTAAATTTTCTCTAAAAGAAAAATCAGAACTATTATCTGAATAATATTGAATTGCATCATTAGCCATTAGTTTTTTACCTCACAAAAACCTTCATAGGTTTCATATTTACCTTCTGTTTTCTTTTTAGTAATAGTGGCAACATCACAACTAAAAGCGCCGCCTATTCTTTTTTTACCATCAATGATATCACAAGACTTCTTGGTATAAACTTTAATTAAAGTTCCATCAGAAGCTTTACCATTGTAAATACATCCGCCAACAAAACCATAAGAATCACTTGGCACTGTTTTTCTTCCATCTGCGTGATAGTTACCAAAAAATTCAATTTTTTCTGCACTCAATGCTAAAGTACAAAATATTAGCAATACTATAATTTTTTTCATTTTTTATTCCTCTGTGTAATCCATTTTATCTTTAAAATATTCTTTTACCAATTCAGCTACTTTCCAGTGGTAATCTTTTTCGTCATATTTACCATCTTGATTGCTATCGACAAAAGTATATAATTCACTTTTATGAATAATAATTGGCGGTTTTTTAGAGTTTTTTTGATTAACTACTATGGTGTCAATTCCTTCTTTAAGTCCATCCACTGTTTTTGCTAAAGCGGAAGCAGTTAATGAAAATTTCTCAGTAATTCCATCTACCGTACATTCCATTTCGTAATGTTGAATTTGAATATTTTGGGAATCTTTTAATTCTATTTTTTCTATTTTATTCATTTATTTCTCCTTTTTATTTCATCCATCTCATGTCTCTTTGATTTTTAATTAATTCAAAAACTTGATTAATATACTCACTTGAAACAGTAAGATCATTATTTGCATATATAATGCCATTCGAATCTTTTATGTTTATAATGTCTTGATCAAACCCTGTTGATTGAACAAAAACTTCAAATGTTTCTGTCTTTTCTTCAACAGAAACATTGATTAAATACTTATAGAATCGAACTGGTTCAACAGAAACTAATTCTATGGTATTTATTTTGGTCATAGACATTCGCCACTATACATTTTATAAGTAACCAATCCTTCTTTTTCAATTTCTTTGAATGGTTTTCCAACAACACATGAAAAAGATCTTTTTTCTGTTTTAGGACATTCATTTGCTGAATAAACTTTAATTAATTCACCAACAGCAATTTGACCTTTAAACATTGACTTAGGTTGAAAACCAAGTTTTTCTTTCAATATAATTTTGCTTTTAATTTCTCGACAGTCTGCAGTAGAAATTGAAATTGTTTGCTCAGCATAAAGCGAAGAAGCCAAAAGTAATGTTAATAATAGTTTCATTTTTTTCTCCTATTATAAACACTTACCTGTGTAAAGCTTATAGTCTGCTAAATTTTCTTTTTCATAAGTAAAAGGATGTCTTACCACGGTACAATTGAAATATCCTTTATTTTCTTTTGCGCATTCTCGGTCAGAGTATACCATTGCGGGTCCATCATTTTTTGTTTGACCTTTAAAGACACTTTTTGGTTGAAAACCAAATTTTTGTTTCAAAGCGGATTGATTTTGAACTTCTTCACAAACAGCAGAATTGATGTATAATTTTGTATCTGCATGAAGCGAAGAAGCTAAAATTAAAGTTAATAATAATTGTTTCATTTTATTTTCCTCTCTATATTTTATTAAATATTTTTTTCATTTGTTTAATTTAACTATTCGGGCATTCGATTTGGAGTATAACCTTCTTCACCTGGTTGATAAATATGAGGTGCAGGAACAATAGGATTATTGTTGTTATTTGCAATTATTTGCTGATAGCTTGCTAAATTTTGTTCTAATATTGATATCTTAAACAATAAATAATCAATCGCATCTACCTCATTAACTATTGCAGGTCTCTTATCGCCAACAAAAATAAGAATCAATTTATCATCAAAATTAGTTAAATGCTTCTTCATAAAATCAAGATTTACACTAATGTCTAATGAATAAAAAGTAGAACCTGGAACCAATCTTTTATTTTTAATTACAGTAGCAACTTCAGATTGCTCAAGTTGTTTAACAATAGTATTATCAGGAGAAACTACTAACATTCTCAAATAATCACTATCATTTTCTGAAGTTTCTGTAAAAAATGAATGTTCTAAATTTGCATTAGATGTATACTCATCACTCAAGTTATCAGCAAGTTGATTTTGCATAACTACAAAAAAATCAGATATGGATTGAGTTCTTGAATTTGAAACATCAAAAGCAATCTTTATTTTTCTTGCTTGAGCTGAATCACCTTGAGCGCCTGTATCCCCTTTATCACCTTTTGGCCCTTGAGGTCCCATTTCTCCTTGAGCGCCTGTATCACCTTTTGGTCCTTGTGGTCCAATTGCTCCTGTATCGCCTTTTGGCCCTTTTGATTGTGATGCACCAAATAAAATCGAAATCAAATCTTTCATTTTTTTTCTCCCATAGAAAATATCAAAAATTTTTATTATATAATTATTTTTTAAAAAATAATGGTAAAAAAATTAAAAAAACATAAGGTGATTATTTTTTGTCATAAATGAAATGAAAAAATAATTAAGATTTAATTGATTTTTTTTTAAAATATATTTTGGGGGTTATATGAAAAAAATTTTTCTTGCCACCGAACAATATAAAGTAAACTCTGATGATGACTTATGGTTACCTGTCATCATTAAAATTATAATTTTTGATTTTGAATCTCAAAAAGTTTATTTTAGTTTTAAAATCAAAAATAATTTGGAAGATGATTCCACAATGAAAAAAAATTTCCTTTACATTCAATCAATGATGAATTCATATGAATTAGAAAACAGTCGTCAAATAGACGATAAAAAAGCAGAAAAAATTCTTTCTCAAAAAATTAAAAATTTAAATGGTTTTTTTCTACATGATTTTTGTAAGTGTTATGAAATCGAAGAGTTGGCTTTATAGTCTAATTTTAAAAGGAGAAAGAAATGTTTGAAGAAGAAATTAAATATATAAATATGATTCTCGAAGAAATTATTGAATCCATAGACCAGTTACCAATTTTAAATTTTGAAACAGAAAGACTAAAAATAATTTATATCAGCAACACTTTGAACAAAATAAATGGTTTTATAATGTTGATAAAACTGGCAGGCATTCCAGATGACTATATGTTGCATATTGCTCATATGTTAAATTTTAATATAGAGAGATTGATAGAGATTTCTGGTTACACTGAAAAAGAAATAGAAATTGCCATTAATGAAATCATAAAAAAATAAGTGTTCAAATTTAATCAAAAATAATGTATAGTTTACCTTAACGAAGGTGAAAAACTATGTTAAAATTTATTTTTATTTTTTTATTGTCACTTAATATTTCTGCCGAAGATAAAATAAAAAAAATTTATTTGGAATCTTTAGAGAATGTTAACGTAAAAAACGAAATTATATTAAAAGTTAGAAATCATATCTCTTTAAATGTGGTCAATAATTTTAAAAATAAATATATTTTTATTGACGACAGTGTGATTAATGGACTTTTATTACAATTAAAAAAACAACAAAAACTTGGGTGTGATTATGATAAATGCTATCAAATGATAGAAGATAATTTAAACCCTGATGAAAAAATTATTGGTTCAATCAGAATCTCTCATAATCAATATATTTTAACTTTAAAAAAAATAGAAGTTAAACAAAATGGTGGTGGAATAACAGCACAACAAGAAATAGCTTTTTATCAAGAAGACTTGGAAGATTCTGTTGAAAAAATAATTACAAATCTATTGGGAAATAATTTTAAATTTGATTTTTTTGATAATTATTTCAAATTTAAAATAAATTTAAATTTACTTGATAAATTAAATTTATCAGAAAATAAATCTAATCAATCCGTAATACAAGAAACAGACAATGATTTTTCTTTTGAAAAAGTTATTTTGCCTGGATATTTACATTTGGATAAAAATCCTGATAGTTTACATGGAAAATTTTATAAAAATTTAGGTTTCTTTTCTTTAGGATTGGTTGCCGTTTCTGGTATAAATTATTTAGAAAAAAGTGGAAATAATCAACCAGATATGCTATCAACTTATTGGTTAGCTTATAATTATAATTTACCTTTAGCCAGTATTTACTATCAAAATTCAATCAATGAAAGAAATCAATATATGGATAGAAATCTTGATTATGTTAGAGGTAGTGCTAGTTTGTTTTCTATAATTTATTTTTTTAGTTTAGCTGATTATAGCTATAATTATTTATATAATCAAAATAAACAACAGCAACTTAATAGCTTAAATATTTTAAAGACAGATATTGGAAATATAAATATAAAAACAGAGAGAGTTGTTTTAGACAGAAGTTCATCAAATCAAGTTGATGATAAAATCAATATAATTTATGAAATAAATTTTTAAGGAGTGATAGTTTGCGTATTTTAGTTTTTGGTGATTTACATGGGGAAAATAGATGGCAAAATCATGTTGAAAAAATAAATCAATATGATTATATAGTTTTTATGGGGGATTACATGGATTCTTTTACTCATATGGATGTTGAACTCATAGAAAATTTAAATAACATAATAAATTTTAAAGCTACCTATCCAAACAAAGTAATTTGTTTATTAGGAAACCATGATAATCAATACATATATCCAGATTATCCTGAAACTAGATGTTCTGGCTTTAGATCACATTTACTTATAAGAGCAAAAGCTAGATATAAAGGCAATCTTGATCTTTTTGACACAGCATTTCAAACTGAAGATATTCTTTTTACACACGGCGGTTTACTTAAGATACATTATGATGCTTTAAATAGAATTAATCAAAAACAAAATAATCAAAGATATGATGCTTATCTAAATGAAATGTTTAAAGAAAAACCCAGAACCATGTTTGGTGTTTCTGCTATTAGAGGTGGTGGAGATTCTCATAGTGGAATTTTTTGGACAGATTGGCGAGAATTAATAAGTGAAAAAGAATCTTTACCGATCAATCAAGTGGTTGGACATACTGCTAATTTTGGTGGAGAATTTCATTCTAAAAATGGAAAATTCTTTTTTAATGCAGATTCCATTTTAAAAAATGATACTTTTCATGAAATATATAAAAATCCAAATAATGATTGGATAGTCGAAACGAAAAATTTAAGTGTTAGTAAAAAACTAATTACAGTATAAGATTAAAAAATGAAAACATTAAAAACAATTTCATTCTTAATCATTCTTTCATTAATTGCTTGTCAATCTCTGAAACCTAAAAACATTCTTGTTTATGATGATGAACCAAACTATTGCGAACATGAAAAGCAAGAGGATTGCATCAAATACGAAAATTATTAAAAAAATATTTTTTTTACCTTGTGATATGTATAATAAAGAAAGAACGAAAGTTCTTTAACACACACACACGAGGTAAAAAATATGACAGCTTATGAGATTAGGCTAAAATTGCTAGAGATGGCACAGAGTTTATTGATTGAAAAGTACAATCAAGAAAACGAAATAGAAAGAATAAATTGGGAAAAAAAAGTAAATGATGCAGAGAGAACTGGCACAGCATTACCAATTTATGAGAGAAGATCTTCTTTTCCAACAGAAGATGACATTATCAAAAAGGCTAAAGTTTTAAATCAATTTGTTTCGTCTAAAGGTGGTTCTTATGAATGAGATGGAAATTAAATTGAATGTTTTAAAAATGGCTAAAGATATCATTGTTGATAGATACTTTAACAAAAAAGAAGTTCTAATATGCAATTGGCAAGCAGGTTTGAACGTAGCCGAAAAAAGTGGTAAGGATTATCCAGATTGGAAATCAAATCTTGATTTTCCAGATGAAGATGAAGTTATTAAAATGGCAAAATCTTTTAATGATTTTATTTTTGGCTAACAAAAAATATAAGGCACTCTAAATATGAGTGCCTTATTAAAATAATAAGGGAGGTATAAAAATGTATATAAGAATTAACTTTGACATGCTTAATGATATATTAAATGATATTAGGCATTTTCACAATGATTTTCAAAAAATTAAAAAAAACGTTGATATGGTATTAGAAGATGCCAAAAATCTTTTAATTATATTGGTAATTGGAAAATGAAATACATAATTTTTTCATGTGTTATAACTTTATTAATTATTTTGTATTGTGGAAAGAATGAAAGCTTTGAAGAACCTTTGAGAGATGATATTTTAAGTGAACAAATAGTTGAACATCGATATCTGTATCAAAATGGCAAAGTAATTGAAATGACTAAAAAAATAGTAAAAATGAAGAGGAACTAAAATGATTATAACCACCAAAGCGCCAATTAAAAAGACAATAGTTTTATCAGGACCTGATGGCAATGCTTTTGTTTTATTAGGCTATGCAAAAGCACTTTGTCATCAACTTAAAATGGATGAAAAAAAGATTATTAAAGAAATGCAAAGCAGTGACTATGACAATTTGGTTTTAGTCTTTGATCGTTATTTCAGTGACTATGTTGACATCATTGATGACATTAATCTTTTTTCAAAGGATGAATAAAGATGCAAATTGAAGATTTAAAAAAAACTGTGCGAAAGGCAGAAGATAAAAATAATAGTGTTAAAAATGTAGTTAAAAATAAATTTTTGCTTTCTATTAAAAACGTTTTTAGAAATAAAAATGTTTCAAGAATTTCTTGGTCACAATATACACCTTATTTTAATGATGGTGAAGAATGTGTTTTTACCGTAAGTGATATTTCACTTGTTGTCAACAAAGAATTTAAAGAACATGTTGAAAGTGTTTTAAATTCTCATCTAGAAAAAATGAAACCAGACAAGAATTTTTCTTACTTTTGGTTTTCAGAAGAATCTGACAATTTATTTTCTATGGATACTTGTTCTGTTGAATATTTTAAACAAATAAAAAATTACAATGAACTTTTAAAAGATCCTGATTTTGAAATAGTTTATGATTTAATGGAGATAAATGAAATTATAAAAACTGATTTTATTAAAGATGTTTTGAAAAGCACTTTAGGCGATCACAGTTCTATTGTAGTTAATAAAAAAGGGGAAGATGAAATAGAAGTAAATGTAGATTTTTGCGAGCATGATTAAAAATGAAAATGTATATTGCAAAACCTTTTGAAGCTATTCAAATTAAACCAGATACCATAAAAAAAGCCATAGAGATTTTACCAGAAAATTTTGTTTTCTATGGTTTAAATACTCATAGTGGTGTATCACAAAAGGAATATGATGATAATCTTGAAAAGTATTCTAAGGTTGGAGGATATTTTTATTTTAACAAAAAAACTTACAAAATTTATAATGGAGATTGGGTGGTAAAAAGAAAAGATTGCTATGAAGTGGTTAATGATAATTATTTTAAAACTAATTTCATAGAAATTCCAACTGGTTTTTTTTAGGAGGATGAGATGCATGTGGTTTTTTATATTCTTTTTTTAAATAAATTTGATGTCTTTGAACCATTAGCTAAATTTAAATCTTTAAGAGAATGTAAAAAGCATGAAATGAAATTGAATCATAACAGAAAAAATTTCTTCCATTGTGATCAATTAAAAGATGAACATATATCTAAACCTTTTGATTATTTTTATGTTTTAGATATTCCATACTGTGACGAAAAAGACACTTGTCTTTTTCAAAACTATTAAAATTCATTCATAGCTTTTAAAGCACATTTTCTACCATAGTCAATGTTATAAAAAATTTTATGTTTATCAAAATCAAGAATACCCTGTAAAATATGAAACTCTGGCATTATTATTTTTATATTAGGGTTATTTTTTTCTAAGTTTTTTAAATTTGAATATTTAATATCCAAGTTAAAATTGTTATTAAACAACATGTCACTGGAATCCATAAATAAATTTAATATATCCTTAGAGATTTCATTTTTAGTTGGTAAATTATTTTCTGTTCTGGATGAAAAGACAACAAATATTTTTTTTGATGAATTTTCTTCCAAATCAAAAAGAGTTTTTATTGGTATACTTTCGCTATAAGCAGAATTATGACCATAGCTTTCTGTTAATTTATTATCTATTCTTCTTGTGGTCTTGATTATTGGATAAATAGGAGAAATAGACAGTGATGCCAATATCCATTGAATCAAAGTTTTTTTATGTACTTTTTCTTCAGAAATTATTGATTCTATTTTTTCTTTGGTTTTATAATCTGTCCAGGTTATCACAAGTTTTGTTGGCCAATAATTAAAATCAATTTCTTTTTCTAAAGTTTTTGCAAGTCTATCTAATTTATAGAAACTATCTTTTTTTAAAATATTTTCTAAAAAACCAAAATTATGTTTTTGCATAAATATTGATTTTAAAAAATCGATATCTTCCCAATGTTGTTTTAAAGTTTCAAATTTATCATTTGCAGTATATAAACCTATAAATGAGCCCATTGACGCACCCACGATTATTTCAATGTCATATTTTTTTATAATTTCTTCTATAACACCAACTATAAAAGAACTTTTTAAGCCGTGACCAGCAATCACCAAATTACATTTTTCTTTTTCATTTTTTATCATTTTTATAGTCTCTATATAAAAAACATCATTTACATTTTATATAATATATCTTTTTGCATATATATCATTAATTAATAAAAAATAAACATTTTTAAAATCATTTTTTAACAAAATATATGATGTGAAAGAAATTAATTTAAAACAAAAAATATCCTTATACAAAAAAAAAGGTTGGCATAAAGAAATAGTCATGGCCTATAGTGATTATAAGAAAACAGGAAATGAAGAAGCCAAAAAGAAAATCATCCAACATTATCAAGGTAAAACCATTATTTGGGAAAACGCCATGTTGTTGGATCTTTTTAAAAAAGAAGAAAGACTTAATAGCATAATTGATTTAAAACTTAAAAATAAAACTCTAGATAAAGCATTTGCAGATTATTCCACGAGTGAAAAAATAAAAAAACTGTTTGAAAAAAAACAAATAAAAATTGGACGAATGATCGCTAATCATTTAACAAAAAAAATATTAATGAAAGATAAAATTAAACTTTCAAATTTTTCAATTATTTCAGAAATCATTATTCTGGAAAAAATAATTAATGGTGATTTTGTCGATTCGCACACCAATAAAATCATACAAAAACCTCTCGCTTTAACAAAGGTTAAACAAAAAATCAAAAATATAAAAAATAATCAAAATGCTTTTTACATTTTTTTGGATGAATATCTTTCTTTTATTTTGAAAACTAAAAAAATAGAAATAGATGATTTTAAAAAAAGAAAATTAATTTTTTCTTTAATGAATATGAGAAGAATTAAATATAAATCATATGGACTTACCAAAAGTGATTTAATTAAATTAAAAAAATATTGAAAAAATAAACATTTTTTTTTGATTCTCTATAAGATATTATTAAAGGGGTCGAATTGGTATCGACAGAATTTGGAGATTAATTAAGGCAAGTAGAAACCATTGTGCTTTACAGATGGAAAAAAACAAACGCAAACAACGAAAACGCTGTTTTTGCAGTTGCAGTTTAAGATTTAAATTGCACCGATTTATGGATATTTTTTGTTCTAGGATTTCATAAGTCGTCATTAATAGAACACGCCCTGTAATGTGACAAAACATTATGGATGTTAGTGTATTTATTTTGTCGCAGATGAAGACTGTTGAAAATTCTCACTTCATTCCAGATTAAAAAGAATTTTCAAAAACTTGTGATTCCTTATTAGTTGCTAATATTTTGGACGTGGGTTCGAGTCCCACCGACTCCATTTTTTTCTTAAACACATCAAACATTTTTACAGATATAATGAAAATATAATATATATATGAATGATGAAGAGAAACAAAAAAAATTAAATGATTTAAAAAATGAAATAGATGATTTATTTCAAGTATTAAAATTTTATAACGAAAATTTTGGCAAAATACATGAAAATAAAAAAAGTGGCGATATTTACTTTAAACACATTTCAGAAAGATATAAAAAAATTCTTGAAAAAAAAGAAAAAACAATAAAAGAGGTTAAAGATGATTGAACTAACAAAAAGAGCAAAAAAAATAGTTCATGAGTTAAGTAAAGAAGAAGCTAAGAAAACAAACACAGACATTGTTTCAGCAGAACACGTGTTCTTGGCTTTATTATCTGAACAAGATTCGGTCGCTATAAAAATAATTATTAACTTATCAATAAACATTGATAACATGAGAAGCGATATACAAAATTTTGCTTTTGCTAATCAAAATAGAACCAATAACCTACAAAACGTTATAGATACCTCTATCAATGAAGCTAAAAGTCTAAAACACAATTATGTCGGCACTGAACATATTTTATTAGCTATATTAAAAACAGACTATGGTTTTTCTAATATTTTCAATACATATAAACTAAACTATAAAACAGTTAAAAATGAAATTAACAGATTGTTAAGCGTTTCTGCTCCACAAAGTGAAAGTAAAAAAACATTTGAAAATAAAAAAGAACAAAAAACAAAACTGTTTATAGAAGACTATGCTCGCGATCTCACAGATATGGCCAAAAACTCCAAATTAGATCCAGTCATAGGCAGAGAGACAGAAATAATGAGAGTTATACAAACCTTATCCAGAAAAACAAAAAACAACCCAATTCTTGTGGGTGAAGCTGGCGTAGGTAAGACAGCCATTGCAGAAGGTTTAGCAATGGAAATACACAGAGGTAAAATTCATCACTCTTTACTTAACAAAAGAGTAATGTCCCTTGATCTTGGTCTACTTCTTGCTGGCACCAGATTCAGAGGTGACTTCGAAGAAAGATTAAAAAGAATTATTGAAGATGTACAAAATAATGATATCATTATTTTTATAGATGAAATACATACCATCATTGGTGCTGGAAGTGCAGAAGGTGCGATAGACGCAGCCAATATTTTGAAACCAATTCTTGCTAGAGGTGAAATACAATGTATTGGTGCAACCACTCACAATGAATACAAAAAATATATTGAAAAAGATTCTGCTCTTGAAAGAAGATTTCAAAAAATAGTGGTAGAAGAACCAAGTATAGAAAACAGTATTAGAATATTGCAAGGTTTAAAAAAGACATATGAAGATTATCATCGTGTTCATTATCATGATGATGCCTTAAAAGCAGCAGTCGAGTTATCTTCAAGATATATCAATGATAGATTTTTACCAGATAAAGCCATCGATATTATTGATGAAGCAGGTGCAAAAGCTAAAATATTTTTTGTACAAAGACCTTCTCAAATAGAAGAACTTGAACTGGAACTAAAAGAATTAGCTGCCACAAAAGATCAAATGGTCAAAACACAAGAGTATGAAAAAGCTGCACAAGTGAGAGATCTATGCAAAGAGAAAAAACAAAAATTACAAGATCTAATCACCGAATGGGAAAATTCTTCTCAAAATACTCGTCATCAAATAGATAAAGAAATAATTTGTAACATAGTCAGTCAATGGACTGGTGTGCCAGTAAATAAAATAGATGATAGAGAAAATAACAAACTTATTAATCTTGAACAAATTTTGCATGAGAGAGTTATTGGACAAGATAAAGCCATTGAGAGTGTTAGTCGCGCCATTATCAGAAGTCGCACTGGTTTTAAAAGTGAAAATAGACCATCTGGCAGTTTTGTTTTTATGGGACCAACTGGTGTAGGTAAAACAGAATTAGCAAAAACCATTAGTGATTTTCTTTTTAATAGAAAAAACAGTTTCTATCATATCAACATGAGTGAATTTATGGAACCACACAGTGTTAGTAAACTAATAGGTTCTCCACCCGGTTATGTTGGTTATGAAGAAAGTGGACAACTAACAGAGTTCGTTAGAAAAAATCCATATTCTGTTGTCTTATTGGATGAAATAGAAAAAGCTCACCCTAGTGTTTTCAATCTTTTCTTACAAGTTATGGAAGAAGGAACATTGACAGATAGCAAAGGCAAAAAAGTAAATTTTAAAGATACCATTTTAATTATGACCAGCAATATCGCAGCAGATCAGATACAAAGAGGTGGTAGACTTGGTTTTGAAATTAACGCATCCGAAAGTGATAAAAACAAAGAAGATATGGTTAAAGATGAACTTAAAAAACATTTTTCTCCAGAATTCTTAAACAGAATAGATGATGTTATTTATTTTCAACCTTTGAAAGAGGAAGAAATATTCAAAATCATTGATTTGATGATTAATGAATTTAATAAAAAACTTTATGAGAGAGGCATTAAACTTGAAGTGACAGAGGAAGCAAAAAAATTACTTCTTAAAAAAGGTTATGACAAGAACTATGGTGCTAGACCATTGAGAAGAGTATTTCAAAGAGAAGTTGAAGATTTTGTTTCAATGCAAAGTTTGAAAATAGAATTTAGCAATCATTTAATAACAATGAAAGCAAATGAAAATGGTTTTGAATTTGAAGTAAAAGAAAATGAATAGCATTAGTCGCATAGATAATTTCATTTTTCCTTATAAACAAAACGGAAGTAAAATTAAAAAAGTAAAAAGTATAAACACTGATGTTGGTTTTAAAGATTATATGAAAAGAGAAAAAAAAATATGTTCTTGTTTTTCAGTTAAAGAAGCTGATCTTGATCAATTTGATAGTTTAGAAAAATTAATTAAAAAAACAGGTGCATCAACAAGATGCACCGCTTGTCTTAAAGATCTAGAACAAAAATACAAAAAGAATAAGTGTTCTATTTGAACATGTTTAAATGTATGATAAACTTATTAAGGCAAAAATCATGAAAATAAATATTTTTTTAGATGATATAAGAATACCTCTTGATGATAATTGGTTAATTGTGAAAAATTATAATCAGTTTGTTGAAGTATTTAATGTTCCTGGTTTTACTCTTGACGATGTTGGTATGATTTCTTTAGATCATGATTTGGGAGAAACTATTAATGAAAAAACTGGTTATGATGTGGCTAAATGGTTAGTACAATTATCATTGATTAGTCAAAAAAATTTACCATTTATTCAAGTTCATTCTGCTAACCCGGTTGGAGCAAATAATATTATCAAATATATTAATGGTTATTTGAGAAGTCAAGATATGGAAGAAACATGTGTGAAAACTTTTGTGCCTCTTAAAAGAGGTATAAAGTTAGATGAAATATGATGAATAGTTTTTATTATCTAGATCACAGTGCTTTTGAAGTTTTCTATTATGAAATAGAAACAGAAATGACATATGAACAACTATGTCATTTCATAAATAAAAAAGCTTTAGAGTATTGTCAAGAACATGATGTTGATCCTGAAATGTATATGAATGGAGAAGTGGAAGAGGAAATAATTCTTGAAGTTAAAATTAAAAAAAGAATTTATCATTTCAATCTCTATTCAGCTTTGCATCATATAAAAGATGTTTTAAAAACAAATAAATTCACACCAAAAAAAATAACAATTCTTTTAGAAGAATTAATTTAATTTTCAAGTGTTCCATTTGAGCACGTTTAAATGTATGATTTATTCAAGACAAAGGAGAACGCTATGGCATATTTTTTATACAGACAAAATAATAGTGGTGGCAGTTATGATATTGATGATAATTTAAATATTAATGTAATCATAGAAGCTGACAGTAAAATGGAAGCCAACACAAAAGCATATGATATTGGTATTTATTTTGATGGTGTAGCTAATGGTGCTGATTGTGAATGTTGTGGAGACAGATGGTATGAATCTGATGAGATCACAGATGAAGAGTTGTTAAGTTATTCTGATAGTGATGGTGTTAGCATACATAGAAAAACTGTTAATGCATAATTCTCAAAAATTAATTGATAGTTATTTATTTAAATGGAAATGCATGGAGTTGCCAAAAATGCAACTCCAATGGCAGTCTAAAAAACAAGAAAAAGAAGTTTGTTATCAAGCAATAAAAATAGACATTGACTGGCGTCTTCCAACAGTGGAAGAGCTTTTAAAAGCAAAAGGAACATTTAAAGGTTTTTATTTTTCTTCAGAAATAAAAAACGAAAACATAGTTTATGGCGTTTTTTTTGGTAAAGGTAGAAAAAAAGTAGAAATTGAAAAAAATAAAATTTGTAAAATAAGACTTTGTAAAAATAAATAAAAAACACACACAATTTATACTAAAAAATTAAAGGAAACAAAAGATGAAAAAAATTTTTTTAGTATATTTATTAGTATGCCAATTGATATTGGCGACTCCAGAAACAGAAGAAATATTGAATGATCCATTTCAATTTGCAGATGACACACAATGTTTTGTGGTGAAAGCAAGAAAAGATGGCGAACCTTTTTCTTATTATTTTAAAAGTTTCGCAGAGGTCATATGGTTCGCAAAAGAATTTAATTTACGTACTCTTTATTTTCAAGATTGCGATAAAATCAAAAAATGGAGAAAAATAAAAAGGGGAGATTAAAATGATTATGAATCAAGTTAAGGCCTTTAAGGAATTAAAAAGAAGAAACGATAATCACGAACCTTTAAATTTAGGTGAACTATCAAGAAAATATGGTTTTGATGTAGCAGGTATGTTACAAAAAAAAATATATCGCGCCATGTCAAAAATGAAATCTGAAAAAGGAATGTTTTAACTATGATGGTCAAAGATTTACATAAAGCTTTTCATATGGAATACGGAAATATTACTATTTATGAAAATGGTAAATATAACGAAATCTATGTGAAATGGTTAGAGAAAAAAATTCTAGAACTAACAACTTTCTAGTTAAACATTTTTTTATTTTCTAGTATATTATAGATTATGGAAAAATTAACTGAACATGAAAGAGAGTTGTTTTCTATTACTCAAGAAGAATGTGCAGAAGTTATACAAGCTATTAGTAAAATATTACGTTTTGGTTTTAATGAGGAATTTGCAAATAAAGAAAAATTAACCAATGAAATAGGCGATCTATTAGCTTGTATTACACTTCTTTATGCTTCTGGTATAGTTGATAAAGAGGAAGTTGAATTAGCAATTGAAAATAAAATTTTAAAATTAAAAAGATGGTCAAAATTATTTAAAAAAGAAGAAGCTGAAACATCATTATTATAGGAAATTAAAATTGAGCGAGACTGAACTAGAAGAAAAAAAAACATTAGAAAATGAAATCATAAAAATCAGACAAATGTTAAAAGAACTAGAAGAAATATATTATGAAAAATATTTAAAAAATGAAGGCGACTAGTTGAAAACAATAAAACTTGCAAAAATAAAAGATGAAGAAATGGTTGACGTTTACAGTGTGGATAATTATTTATCTGTCAAAGAGTATTTTGGAGAGTATAATTTAGGCGAAGCTATTCAAAGCAATGACTATAATCTTTTTCTCTTGCAAGATCGTGATGAAAAGTATTTTACGCTTTCTTTTTTTGAAGATGCTCCAATGTTTACGGAAATGTTTCATCTTGATGATTTAAAGGAGATTTAAGAATGGACAATGATTTAAAAGAAGATACGCTTTTTGATTCAGTGATCAATTTGATTAAAAACACAAATCACACATGGTATAGAGAAAATAAGTATGCTAACAGATATATTGCTTATTATGATCGTTACACTTTAACTTTAAATGATTTTAATCTTATTATTGAAAATAGTGATGATCAACAAAATAAAATTATTTTATTGAAAATGCAAAATGAACAAAAATTCAATGAGATACATAAAATAATTACAGATGGTGAAGAAAATGGTTTAAAAAAATTTAAAGATAACTTTATGAACTATGTTTCAGAGACATTAAAATGAAATTTATTATGGATAGTCAAGAATATGAACTTGAAATTTCAAGACATTTGGAAGATGAATATAATCTTTTATTTACTTTAAGACCAAATATGGAAATGTCTTTTTTTGAGAGATTAAGATTTGGTTTTAAGCATATTTTTGGTTATCGCTGCAAATATGGTCATTTTGATTGTCTAACCATAGATGAAAAAGATTTAAAAAGAATCATCATTAGGTTAAATGCAAAATGAAAAATAAAAAAATTTTTATTTGTGATTGTTCTAGTATAGAACATCAAATAATGGTTCATCAAGATGATGAGAATATTTATTTTCATTTTTATATTGAAAACTATTTACCATTCTATCAAAGATTAATAAATTTTTTCTTTTTTCTTTTTAAAAAACCAGTTCATTACTATAATGATTCTTGTATTATTATCAATCATGATGAAGAGAGAAATTTAAAAAATCACTTAGAAACCATCATGTATGAGATTGAAGAAAAAAATGAATAAGTATGAATATAAAATAGAATTATTAACAAAAGCAAATCTTAAAAAAAATGAGATTGATGCTTTCCTATTATATATAAAATATAAAATGGATTTTAATTCAGTTATTCCAAAAAAAATAGAAAAAGTTTTAGATAAAATCACAGAAGATGAGTGTGAGATAATTATTAAGAAATTTAATTTAGAAGACGAAATATGAAAACAATTATATAAACATCTGTTTATCATAATATATGTAAAATATATCATATGATAATTTTGACACCAAAAGATGCATATAAAAAATGTAAAAACGAAAATCGTAGAATTTTAGACTTAGAGTATATTATAGCAAAAGAAGCTCCATATGCATACTTATATGCTTTTAGAGTTATAAAAGATAGATTTTTTATTGGAGAAAAAAAGATCTCAGAAGACGCAGAGATTTCTTATCTTTATGCACGTGATGTGGTGAAAGATGTATTTCCTATTTCTCATGGCGTTATTTTTTATTCTGATTGGAAGGAGAAGTATTTATTGTTTTTGAACTCAATCAATTTCGATTTGGAAAATATTAAAGAATGGCTTATTTAAAATTAAAAAATTAAGGAAAGAAAATGATTGACAACATTAAAGAATCAATTAAACAAAATTTAAATGATTTAATAAAAAACATAGAGATAACTTCTGTAGAAAACGCATCAAAATTATTTGCAGCTTCTCAAAGTTTTCTGGCATCAAACAGATTGCTAGATGAATCTTTAATCATAAAATGGCATGAGAGAAATAAAAAGCCAAAAAAATTCAATAGAACAGAAAATGTTCATTTAGTACACAGATACATAGTGATGCCTCAAGATCTTAATCCACATGGTACACTTTTTGGTGGAAAAATGCTAGAGTTGTTGGATACCACAGGTGCAATTTTTATTGTTGATAACTATAAGATAAATAATTTTGTCACAGTCGAAATGCAAAATGTTTTCTTTGTTAGTTCGCCTAAACTTGGAGATCTAATAAATTTTTATGTTGAAACAATAGAACAAAAAAAAGCTTCTGTCTGGTTAAGAATAGTGGCAGTTGATGAACCAGTAGTGGGAGATAAAAAAATAGTAATAGACGCAGAAATAAGATTTGCTTTTTTAGAAAGAATTAAAAAATAAGTGTTATTTTTTTTTGCATAAAAAAGTAGAATAATTAAATAATGGAGAAGATAATGAATACAACATTAGACAAAATTTTAAAGGAAAAAATAGAATTCGATAGCCTTGAAGCTTGGAATAATTTTGCCATTGGCTTAAATATCAATTTTGAAATTGATGACGATTATATTAAAAATATAATTGTGGAAGCATGTAAACGCGAAGATTTTACCAGATCTCAAATTAGAAATTTTTTAGCTTCAGATCTAACCACAGACAATATTGAAAAAATATCTGTCTATAAAGATAGACTATCCATTCATTTTAGAGATGTTGAATTTGTGGAGCCAGAATATGCAGATAATAATATTGACTATTTAAAATTAGTTTATTATTTTAACAATAAACAATGGTTCTTTATTTTGATTTAAAAATCAGTGTTCCATTTGAACATATTTAAATGTATGATATTTCCATAGCCAAACAAAACAATTTGTTTTTGTTTGGTTTTGAGAGCTTAAAATTCAAGTGTTCCATTTGAATATGTTTAATAGTATGATTCATTCAAGATAAAGAAGAAGGAAAACAATAATGAATCAAGAACTATTAGAACTTTTATATGATTATGCACATAAAATTGACATAGCTAAATCTAGCTTTCACAATGTCAATCAATGGCATGAAGATATTGATGATGGAACTAATGAAAGTCACGAAGATCGAATTGAATTAGCTTTTAAAAAACTAGAAAATGCAATTAAAAATTTAAAATAAGGAGAAGGTGATGACAGGACAATTTGCTTATGAATTAATGTTAAGAAGAAAGGACTCTGGAAAAGAGGTTAGTCAAGATTTAGAAGACGCAATTATGAAAGATGCATACTATGCTTTTAGATATGCTCAAGATCATATTGGTCGTTCTGAAAGAGTTGAACAAGCTATTCTCAGTTATGTTGGACAAGGTGATTCCAGTATAGCGCTTTGGTATGCTCAAGAAGTAATTAAAGGGATTTGGACAGAAGCTGAATCAATTATAGCTAAAAATAAGTATGATGCTTTCAGATATGTAAGAGACTGTACTGATTCTTCAAATATTGATATGGTTACTGATTGCATTCACAAATCAGCTTTTAGTGGTTCTCCCGCTTTAAGAAAAGACTATATTCAACTTTTAAAAGCAAGAAATGTGGATTTTAACAAAATAATTGATTTTGTCTAAAATCCACTATTCAAAACCAAACCGAAAGCTTTATTTCGGTTTGGTTTTGAGAGCTTAAATTTCAAGTGTTCCATTTGAACATGTTTAATAGTAATATTATTATTAGAACAAGGGAGAAGACAATGATTGAACTAAAAAAAGAAACAGTTTTAAAAACTACAGTTGATGAAGTTATAAATGAAATTGGTCTCAGAAGTGTTATTTTTCAATTAATTGATCCCAATGTAAAACTACTTATTTCTAAAATTAAAAAACAAAAAGATCAATATGCAACTATTATAAAGCTCTTAAAAGAAGATAAGAGTGGAGATTTCACTGTGCCACTCGACATATTAGCAAAAAATTTAACAGTCGATCAATTTAAAAATCTTATTAAAAATAGCAGAATAGAAAAAGATCTTGAAACCAAATTCAGTATTTCAACTGCTTTTGGTTGTCTAAAAGATGGCTATAAGTTACCATCAATTGCTCAGATTAGAAAAATAGCAAAGACTCAAAAATTAAGTGGTAAATTTTGGACAGATAAAGGTAAAGAAACGATTTTTATTTATGATGCTGACACTGATGAAGCTTATTCAAGTTATGCTTTAGGTGATGAAGCATTTCAACAAATTGTTCTTGTTGAAGATAAAAAGAAGAAAGTGGCATAAGCCACTTTTTAAGGAGAAGAAAATGAAAACATATCTTGTTAGCTATGGTCAAGGAAATATTTCAATTTCTAAAGTAATCGATGCCTATTCTGAAAAAGATGCTATTAATATATTTATAGAAATGTATGATCAATACGATATCACCAGCAATGAAATTGATGTTTTGGAATGTGAAGAAGTAAATGTTATGGTCAAAGAAACATTTGAAAAAATTAAAGAATTAAAAAATCAATATTAAAAGGAGAAAGTTTTATGAAAATAAATAAAGTTGAATTAGATAAACTTATAGATGATGGCATGATTATTGATAATCGTCATAAAACTTTGCCTCTAACTATTCTTAACTATTCAAAAACTGCACAGTTTGAAAAAAATTGGGCTCCTTTAACATTACAAGCGAGAGGCTTGGTTATTGATGATGATTATAATGTGATAGCTTTACCTTTTAAAAAGTTTTTTAATATAGAAGAAACTAAAAAAGAAGACATACCAAAAAACGAAGACATTAAAGTCTATAAAAAAATGGATGGCAGTCTTGGTATTCTTTTCTTTTATTCTGATAAATGGCACATGGCGACTAGAGGCAGTTTCACTTCAGAACAAGCAGTAAAAGGCATGGAAATCTTAAACGCCAAATATTCTGATCTCATCAGTCTTCTCGATAAAAATGTGACCTATCTGTTTGAAATTATTTACAAAGAGAACAGAATAGTGGTTGACTATGGCGACAAAGAAGATCTCATACTTTTGGGTGCTATCAATAAAAATGATGGCACGGAAATATCTTTGGAAGATATCAACATTCCATTCACAAAAGTTGAAAGTGTAGACACAGAAGATTTAGATCTATTAAAAAAACGTAATATCAAAAACGAAGAAGGTTATGTGGTTAGATTTTTAAAATCTAATTTTAGAGTGAAAATTAAGTTTGATGAATATGTTATGTTGCATGGCATAGTAACAGAATTTAGCACTAAAAAAGTTTGGGAAATTTTAAAAGAAAATATGGATTTAAAAACTGTTCTCGAAATGGTGCCTGACGAATTTTATGACAAAGTCAAAGTTGTTTACGATGATTTGAAAAATCAATTTGACACCATAAAATCTAAAGCAGTTATGGCAAGTCAAGAAGCTAAACGATTTAATAGTCGTAAAGAGATGGCTTTATGGTTGAATGTAAATCACAAAGACGTAATGCCTTTGGTTTTTGGTTTAGTGGACAACAAAGATATTGATGGTGCTATTATGAGAATGATAAAGCCAGAGTTTGAAAAAATATGATAGTTTTTGAGTCGCAATCAAAGATATCAGAAATGACAATGATAGACAAATCAAATTTTTTAATTAGATTTAAAGATGAAACTGGACAAATGTTCAGTTTTACTTTGAATGAAAAAAATTTTAATTCAATCAATAAATTTCCATATACCGTAAAAATGAAAATAATTATTGATGTGGAAGAAGAAAATTTAATCTAGGAGGTGATTATGAAAAAAATATTTTGTGATAGTTGTGAAATTGAAATTAATCACAATAACTATGTTTCAATTTCACATCAATTTGGTTATGGTTCTCAAAGAGATGGAGATCGTGTGGAAATAGATCTTTGTGAAAATTGTTTAGAACGATTGGAAACAAATATAAAGCGAATCAAAGACTTATGATTTATGCTTTCTTAGCAAGTTTTTTTTGGGGAATAATGTACTATTCAAACTCTAAAATAGTAAAGAGTGGTATGACTTATTCTCAAATCTTGGTTTTTTCATTACCTTTATGGTTTTTTTTGATGTTCTTTTTGAAAGGCAATGAGAAATTAATTGACGTAGATATGGCAATTAAAAACAAAAATTATTTATTATTTTTCCTATGTGCTTCCATAATAGGAAATTTTTTGATTTTTCAATCATTAAAAAATGCAGATGTCGTTATTATCTCCGTACTTGAGATGACTTATCCAATTTTTATTTTATTGATTCGTTTCTTTTTAGAAAAAGAACGAATTGAAATCACGCAATTTTTAGGAATAGTAATTACAATTTTTGGAGTTTTTTTAACTCTTAAAAAAGATTAAAAAAATAAATTCTCTAAAATATATTTTTAGAGGATTAAAAAATGAATCAATTATTCATGAAATATTTAGAAATTATTCTAGAGCAAAAAACTTTTGCAGATCTTAAAGAAGCACAGCAAAAACTAATTACAAAAAAGTATGGAAAATTCTGGGTAAAATATTACCCAGAATTAGAAATTTGTATATTGGTTAATAAAAAGCCACAGGCTATTCATAATTACGTGTTAGAATTTGGAGTTGGTGATTTTTTAGAAAATTTTGATTTTTCTAAACAAATTACACCTGGTGGTTTAACTCATATTGGAGCTAAAATGGCAATTCATAGCTTTAAAGATGTAACGCCAGTGGTTAGCATGATGAAAGATGAATTTCACCCAATGGAATTTATTAAAATAGCTAAAAAATTAGGATTAAAAAATGTTAAAGAAAGAATAAAACCTAAAATATATGAAAGTTTATATAAAATAACAATAGAAGATTATGACAATTTATCGGAACTTCAAGAAAAGGAGAAAGAGGCTAAAGAAGATTATATGAATGCTCTTCAAAAACATAACTATGAAGAGATAAGAATGAAAATTTTTAAATTAGAAAATGCAGATAAATTCATGAAGGATGAGTTAGATAGATTGCCAGAGTTGATCGATGAAATAAATGAAAGATTGAAGGAGTATCGAGAAAGTTTAGTAATTGAAAACACCAAAAAAGCTAAAAAAGCAACTAAAGCAATTCTTAATAATATTGCTGAAATAGAAAAAGATATAAAATTTTATGAAGAAGACATAGAAAGACAGAAACTTAAAAAACAAAAATATGAAATCGAACTATCGCCAGAAAAAAAGGAAAAAAGAGCAGCAGAGTTAAAAAAATATCAAATTAAAATGTCAGAAATAAAAAAAGCAATAGGCGATATAGAAAAAAGATATGATCTAATAGAAGAAGAATATAGAGACGCTTACAACAGATTACAAATAATATTAAAACCTATAGAAGTAGATATCGAAGGACAAAAGAAAATAATTTTATTAAGAGCAAATAAAGATTTAATATCAAATATTCATGATGGAATTGAATCTTTTGATTTTGGAGATATATATGCAACTGAAGATGTTTATCATACTTTAATAAACGCTATAAAATTTTCATCAACAAATAATTAAAAAAAATAAATCATTTCTCTTTTAAAATACACTTGATTTAAAAAAATCAAGTGTTCCATTTGAACGTGTTTAATAGTACTATTAACCTAGAACGAAGGAGAAAACATTATGAGACATACTTATATTAGTAATTGGCAATATAATCAAGCGGACGAAGAAGAACTAGAACAAATTGAAGAAATGATTCAAGATTTCTATCAAATTGCCACTGAAGAATTAGAGCTTAAAAACATAAAAGAAATAAACAGTGCTATTAGAAATCTCTTGTCTGAGAATTATGTAAATGATCTTATTTCTCTACAGATATTTAAAATAGCAGATCAAGGCATAACAAATGGTGCAATGGGTGCTCATATGCAGTGTTACGAAAAAATTAAAAAAATTGCTTTAGCCACAGTTTAAAAAATGAAAACAATATATATATTATTTGGACCTCCACTTTCTGGTAAAAGTTATTTTACCAGTTTAATTACAAAAAACAGTGATGTGAAGTGTGTTTCAAGAGACCAAATAAGAGATGCTTTAAATGATCACTCTCAAAAACCCGAAACTGAAAAAATAGTTAGCAACATACATGATAGTATGTTGCTTGCTCTTGTTGATCAGAGTGATTATGACGTTATTATTGACAATACACATTACAGATTGGCATATATTAAAGATGTTTTAAAACTTTTAAGTAAATGTAAAAAAGATTTTTTGGTTAAGTTAGTTAATTTTTCTAATGTTGATTATGAACTTTTATTGCAAAGAAATCAAATCAGAGACAGAAAGATACCTATAGACGTCATTAAAAAAATACATCATACATGTAAGATGAACGTCATGGAAGCTAAAACTTTAGTTTCAAATTTTAGAAAAGAGAAAAAAGAAAATATGGGAACACTACCAATAAGATTTGATTTACACAGAGCCATTATAGTTGATATCGATGGCACATTGGCTCACAAAGGCGATAGAAACCCTTTTGACTACAAGAACGTTGACAAAGACACAGTTGATGAAGTTGTAATGGAAATGGTTAATCAGTTTTATAGATTGAACTATCGCGTCATAATCGTTTCTGGCAGAGAGGATTCTTGTCGTGATTTAACCATACAGTGGCTTAATGACAATATGATTAATTATCACGATCTGTATATGCGTAAAAGCAAAGACATGAGAAAAGATGCCATAGTTAAAAAAGAAATCTATGATGAATTTATAAAAGATCACTACTCGGTTCTGTTTGTTCTTGATGACAGAAATCAAGTGGTAGAAATGTGGCGTGAGATTGGTTTAAAATGTCTACAAGTAGCTGAAGGAGATTTTTAATGCAAAAAGTGGAAGTTGATTTCTTTATAAAAGAAAATGAAATGCAGTATTTAAAAAATTTTTTAGAGTTTCTCAAAACAGACAACAGTTTTTTTAAAATCAAAGACTTTAAAATTAAAGATGATGAAAAAAATAGGTGTTGTTAAAAAGTTTCAAAAATGGTAAGATGAATATATAAATAAAAAGGAAGAATGTATGAAAAATCTTGAAATGAATTTAATGTTAGCCCAAAAAAGTGACACCTCGGTTCTTATAAAAGGTGTGCATGGAATTGGCAAGTCTCAAAGAGCAGAAAACTATGCCAAAATAAATGATTTTCATTGTGAAGTCTTGTTTCTGTCTCATCAAGAAACTGGAGATCTAATTGGTATTCCATATCTTGAAAATGGCAATACTATTTGGAGTAAACCAATTTGGTTACAGAATCTTTATGATGCAGAAAAGCGTGGTCAAAAATGTGTTCTCTTTCTTGATGAGTTAAACCGTGCTCGTTTAGATGTCAGACAAAGTGCATTACAGTTGGTATTAAATAAACAAATTCACCAACATCACTTACCTGCTGGCACATTGGTTATTGCAGCAATCAATCCAGAAGATGGTGATTATCAAGTAAGTGAATTAGACGAAGCTCTTAAGGACAGATTTGTTACCTTCACATTGAAACCTGACGCAGAAGAATGGATTAATTGGGCTAAAAACAATAATGTTAACCAAACTGTGGTAAGTTTCATATTAGACAATCATGACAAACTATGGTTAAAAACAGAAAACGAAGACAATCATCCAACTCCAAGAAGTTGGAAAAAGTTGTCTGATTTCTTACATGTTCTTGAAGCAGAAAAAATTGAGAAAGACGAAAAAGATTTAATTATGCATTCTTTTGTTTGTGGAAAAATAGGCAACACTGTTGGCAATCAGTTTATTACTTATTACAGAAGTGCTAATGATTTCAACGTGAACACTGTTGAAAAAGCACTTGAGAAAATCAAGAACAGAAAGAAAGAGAATGTTGATGTGGCAGTTAAAAAACTTGCACCAATCATAGAAAAAGTTGAGATATTAAAACTTAACTATGTAGTTGAAGAGTTAATCAAACAATATGTGCCTAAGACTGTGGATGCTAAAGATGAAGATGTGTTTGAGATAGCTTATCCATTAATGGCTCTTCTTTATAGTTTGCCATTAGAAGTTTTACACAGTATTTTGAAAAGTGTAAAAGATAATGCTGATATGAGAGACCTTTATGCATCTCTAGCTAGAATTGATTCTTTTGCCGCTGGTAAATACAGAAGCAAAGAATTATTCAAAAAAATCATAGACAAAATGAAATAAGAGTGATTTAATCACTCTTTTCTAAAGGATATTATATGGAAAACGATAGATCAGTATTTGAAGAAACAGTAGTTAATGCTTTGATGGATAATCAATATATATTCTATGCTCACATCATTGCTTCCACAGTTCTAAATATAGACAATAAATTTCCAGCTCCTGCTGGTGTAGCTTTTATTAGAGGACAATTTCATTTGTTTTTAAACATGGAAATGTTCAAAAAGTATACTCTTCAAGAACGTAAAGGTATTCTTGTTCACGAAGCTTTACATATTGTCTTAAATCATACTGGTCGTGTTAAGAATAAACGTCGACAGTGTTGGAATATGGCAGCAGATATCGCCATCAATCAATTTATTAAAGATCTACCTGAAGGCGCTTTATTTCCAGCTCAGTTTAATGTCGAAGAAAAACTTTCTGCTGAAAACTATTATGCTCAACTGAGAAAAAAAATGGATGATAAAGAAATTACCATCTTCGAAAAAGATGGTAAACTTTATGCAGAAGTTAAAGATAAGAACGGTAAAAAGACTTATGAAATAGATCGTCATAGTGGTGACGATAAAAGTGATGATTCTGCTTCTCAAGAGATGATTGAGATGATCAGAGACAGATTGGTAGAACATGCAGAGAAAAAAAGTAGAGGTAACATACCATCTGACATAGCTGAAGAAATAGCGAAGATGAGATCTAAAAAAGTAAATTGGAAAAGATATATCAAAAATGAATTATCTAATCCAAATGAACAAGTTGAAGAAACCATTAAACGCAGAAACAGAAGATTCTATGACAGAATAGAAGTCAAGGGATTTCAGAAACAGTTTAGTGCTAGTGGCATAGTCATCATGGATACATCAGGTAGCGTACCTAGTGATTTCATAGCTAATACTGTAGGAGAGTTAACATCGCTTAGTCTGCAGCTTGGGTGTGATCTAAAGCTTATTCAGGTTGACACTGAAGTAAAAGAGGTTAAAGAATTTAATCCAAAAAGCAACACCTTTAAAATAAAAGGTAGAGGTGGAACATTTTTATACCCAGCAGTGGAGTATATAAACAAGAATAAAATACCTTGTAATTTTATAGTGGTGATAACAGATGGCGAATGTGAAGATAATTGGCCAGTTCCACCTAAAATTAAAACATTCTTTCTTTTGCCACAAAAAGCAAGTTTGAATTTAAACACTTCAAACATGAAGGCAAAAGTCTTCAACATATAAGCTAGAGCGCAATCTAGCTTTTTTTTTATGCATTATTTAGGGCTTAATCTTGAATCAGATCATTTGACAATCAGGAGATTTGCTTTATATTCTGAAGAGAGAGGTATTAAATATGAAAACTTTGAAAATTTTGTGCACTCATTCAAAACTTCAAAAAGAAAATTTTATCTTTACAGAGACATAGTTATCATGATAGATAAGAGTAAGTTTCAATATTTTTTAGAAAAAATAGAAGATATAAATTTTGCAGTAAAAAAGAATTATAAGTATTTTTTAATGGAAAATGATTTAAGTGAATATGCGTTATGAAATATATTGGTTTTGATATTTTTCTTCCTTCTAAAGAAATGAAAAATATAGAAGTTTATGATAGTGAAACAAAAATAATGCACAGCGTTTCAGATAGAAAAGCACCGCCTTTGGAGTTAGAATTCAGTGTTTTTAATTATGATTTTAGTTATATGATTCAAATAACAAATGAAATGTATAATGATTTTAAAAAATATAAAATAATAAATACATTTGATTACAGAATTTTTTTTCATCATTACAATTTATATGAACAATTAATTTAAGAGGAAATGAAGATGAGAAAAGGTACAGTGGTTTATGATTTGGTATGTGAACTTGAAAAAAAGATAATGACATATCGTGAAATACAAGTTTTTATGGCTAGTCATCCTAAAAGAGGACCAAAAAAGACATTAAAACCTTCAAGAGGTTATTGTTGTTGTAATATAGTATTGTTGGTTAACAGTGATACCATAAAGAAACAAAAAGGTATTGGTTATTGGTGTGAACCTGAAACTCATAAAAAGAAAAGCGCATATGTTACTAAAAAAGACAGTATAAGACTTTTTCATATGAAAGAAACCATGATGTTAAGACCAGGTCATCCTGAGATCGATAAAATAATTTCTTTAAACCCTGAAAAATATGTTTAATTTTGATGAGAATTTTAAAAATAATATGTGCAGTATTATTTTGGAATTACGTTCGATAAACAATACAAGATCAGTCATAGATTTTATCTCTATGATGGCTATTCTAATGTTATCTATTGTGGTGACGATCTAGTGAAAGATATTTCATTTAATTCCACTTTTAACTATTTTAAAAAAATAAACAAGATTCATTTTCCAATTAATAAGGAAAAATTTGAAGAATTTTTATTGTTGTCTTGGCCTTTATTAGAAAATAGTTGTTTTTTAAGATTTGTGGAAATACATACCATAGAGGAATGGATTGTATGAATCAAGCTATAGCTTTCAGATTTATAAATGATCAATTCAGATGGCTTGAATGTTATGATTTTAAAGATGATAAAATTTACTTTCTATCTTTAAACAGCGATGACAATATAAAACTTAAAAATTCAATTATAAAATCTATTAATGTCAATCAATATCTTGAAAGTTCAAACATGACTAAAGATTTAATACCAATCACCGAACAACAAAAAGATGAAATATTGGAAATAGATTCACACAGTTTAATGCGAACGAACAGAAAACAATTTATGAAAAAATATAAATTAGAACAATGGTTAATTTGAAATATATAATTTTTAACATTAAATTGCCAAAATTAAAATCTTCGGATATTCATCTATATGACGATGAAACATTGTTTTTAACGGATCTGTTTAAAAAACATAAACCATTTAAAATAGAATTTGAATGTTTAAATTTTGATTTTTATAATTTAAAAAAAATAACTGACGAACAATATGATTTTTTCTTAAAACAAGAGGTTAAAGGTGCACATGACTATGAATCATTTGCGAAAAAATATAATTTTTATGAATGGTTAATTTGAAATGAAGTACGCTTTAACATATCATTTAGACAAAAAAAATATACCTTTTGATTTTACATTGGTTGATGTCACAAACAAAGTTATTTATATTGGCAAAAATGGCATGAAAAATAAAATTTTTAAAAGCAACAGATTGCTTTTAGATGATAATCAGATTGATTTCTATATTAATAGTTATTATAAAAATGTGGTGCCATTAACGGAAATGCAATTTAAAAAATTTTTGAATTTTACTGCTAATGCTTTTGAGAAAAAGGAAATCAGCAAGACTTTTCCAAGATTTGGTCTTGCTGAATGGTTGATTTAAATCTTTTTTTCGTATTCTCTATATAAAGGCATATTAACTTGAAGTGCTCCAATAATATTATCGTCTTCAATTGTTTTTTTGAAAATTTCAAGTGCGATATCATTTTCGACATAATTGTCTGCCATTAAAGTTTTAATTGCTTTTGTTATTTCCTTTATATCAGTTAATTTTAATTTATCGATAGCCGCTCGATAAAAATCTTCTATGACCCATCCAATATTTTCTTCTTGATCTTCATCTATGTCATTATAATAACGTCGACTAATGTAATCTTTTACTTTTATTTTTGGTATTTCTGGTTTTACTTCTTCTGTGGTTTCAATAATTGATTCTTCTGGGCCCAGTGCGTTTTCTAAAGCTTTCTCTCTAATATTAAAAGCTTTCTTATAAGCAACTATATCGAATATATCATCATAACTCTCATTTTTAAAATAATTTAAACGATTATCAATTATAAAATATAGAAAATTAACAAAATCTATTTTTTCTTTTTTTGTTATTTGTTTGTCGTTGAAAACTTCAGAAATTAATTTTTCTGATATCTGTCTGTTTTCTTCAACCATTGAATTGTATAAATTTCTTTTTTTCAAAAGAAATTCTTTTGCGTTTTCAAATGTTTTTTTATTATATAAGTCGTGATTAGTTCGATCATGAAAATCAAACCAATCTCTATCTTCATCATAGTTATTCTCTTTTTCATCTATCATTTTCTTAATGAGAGAAGGACTGAATCTTTCAAATGTTTTTGTATAATCAAAAACATTTAAATTTCTAGGCTCTATGTATTTAATTTTAGCTTTTGCTTTATTATACTCATCTGCAAATTTTTTAAATTTGTTTAAAACGAAAACTTTTAATTCATCATCGTCTTCAAATCTATTAAAATATTTAATTGTTTTGTTTAAAAAGTATTTGTCTAAAAGATCAGTCTCTGTTATCATTTTTTTATTAAATAAAATTTTTGATATCTCGACACTTTCTTTTGATATAGAAAAAAACGCATCATCAAATTGTCGTCTAATATCTTTTCTAGAAATTGGAATATTATCAACTAACAAATTAATAATATTAACTGCTTGACGTGTTATAGCTAAACTATAAAAACCCCATTCTTTTTGATCTTTTTCATCATATTTAAATTTCATATCTTTAATCAAAAAATTACATAAATTATAATAACTACCATCTATATATTTATTCATTAAAGCATTTTTTTGATCTCTAGTTATTAGATGGCCTATTTTTTTTAAAACAGTTTTAATAATATAAACAGCATTTTCTTTATCAGGATTTAATTTTTCAATAAAATCATAGCTAACATTAAAATAATTTTCATACTTTAACATCAGTTTTAAAATATTTGAACAGTTTGCTGCAGCAAGTACATAACTCTGATTTGTTTTTTTATCATTTAAAAGTATTTTTTTATTTTCAATAAGATATTCAAATAACTGTTCATTATCAGATTCGATTATTTTTATAACTGTACTTTCTTCAAATTCAATTCTTTTATCTTTTATTAAAAACATTGCAATTTTTGGACTATTTTCTGCAATTTCGGCAATTAAATCATTTGTTGGTCGAAATTCACTTTGATATCTTTTATAAAGTCTAAAAGCCAATTCATAATAATTTTTACGACATACTTCTTGAAAAAATCTATACCTAGAATTTAAAGTCATTTGAGATTTTTCTAATTTATCCAAAATAATTTTTGTTAATTCTGCTTTTGAATATTTTTGATAATTTAATAAATCTTCAAATTCAGATAGCGTTAAATTGTTTTTTTCTTTTTCTTTTTCATCCTTCCATGGATTCCAACGAACTCTTAACTGTCCATCGTCATATTGTCCTTTAATCATTTTTATTTCTTTTGAATTATTATCAACTTGTTTTTCTCTTAAAAAATCCTTAACTCTTTCTAAAAATAATGGACTCGGCGTACCATATACAGCATCTGGCCACCACATATTTTTTCCTTTACTATCTTTATAAATTTTTATTAATGTTCTAGCTATTGGGTTATCTAATTTGTCTTCATCACCTCGTTTAACTAACCATGCTATAAAAGCACCTTCGCCTATGGAAGGAAAGACAAAACTTTTTTGTTCTCCATCAAATAAATTTTGACAACTAGTCCAACCAACGTTTGTACTTTGACTAGCTATCTTTCTTGGTACCCAAGTAAAGACTATCACTTGCTTATTTAAATTACTTGTTTTTTCGTAATAATTAACTAAATTTTTGTCTAAATTATTAAATCTTTCTATTCTTTCTCTAGCTTGTTGCTTACCTATATCAGGAACCTTTACATTATCTAGTTTTTTCTTTTCAGCAGCAATATCATAAGATTCTATTTGTGTTAAAACATTTAAAATACTTTCAATTTTATTATTTTTATTTGTGCATTGTCCAAGATCATAACTTTCTCTAGTACAACTGTAGCCATTTTCATTTAAATATTTAACAATCTTTTTATCATTTAAAGATAAAAATTTTTTTTTATTATCTTTAAGAGGAATAACCAATGTTCTTTTTGGAATAGTTGATCCAGGAAGTGTAAAGAATTTTTTTAAAATATCTCTTAAAACTTTTTTATATTTTTCACTCTTTGTATGTTCTATTTCTTTTTCTAAAAAATTATCTCGATAAGTCTTTCTACTAACTACTTCATTTATGTAATGTAAAAAAGTTTCAATGGTTATTGTTTTCATAATAATATATGTTTTTTTTAATCACTTAAAATAATTTTTAAAATTATTTTAAGTGATTATTTTTAACTAGAATCATTGAAAAATTAAATAAAATTCCATGTTTTTAAATATGATTCAAGCATATCTGCGTCTTTTTGAACATTACTCATGAGTTTTCTAATTTTAGAAAGAAGTTTTTTATATTCATTTTTATTAAAATCATCAACTCTTGATGATCGAGTTGTTATTAATTCCACTAATTTTTCTTTATCAAAAGTAAATTCTTTTTTATTGAAAAATTTTGAATAATTATAAATCAAGCTAATTATTTTTCTTTCTTCTTCTGTAAAATTCTTTCCATATACTCCTATTTTTTTAGGAAGTTCTGGATCATCGTATCTTAGTTCTTGTATCACGTGTAAATATTTTTTTAAGTTGCTCATTTTTTTTCCTTTATTTAAAATATAGGTGGTTTTCTCTCTAATAATTTCTCTAACTGTTCAATTTCAAAATCATTTGTAGTGACCACAGGTTTTAAATTTTTTAATTTTAAGAGTTTAATTTCTTCCATTAATTGATTACACTTAGCAATTTTTACATTAATTAAACCTTCAAGCATCTGATGAGGAATAATCCATCTTTCACTATTAAAACTGTTTTTAATATAATTTAAAATGTCAATCGCAAGATCAAGTTTGTTTTCTGTAATTGCTTTTTTTACACTCACAACACCTCTCTTCCAATCAGCGACAAAACCTTTTGGAATCAAATGATCTAGTTGATTAAATTCATTTTCTGTTTCATTTATTTTTTCAATAATTGAATCTCGAAAAGAATCTTTATTGCCCAGTTGCATGTAATAGTTAAAATAATAACTCATTAAAATATATTTTATTTTATTCTGGCAAAATTATAATAAATTCTGTTGATTCTTGATCACTTTTAAAAATAATTTCTCCATTATGATCTTTAACTATTTTTTTACTTATAAATAATCCCAAACCAACTCCTTCACCTAAAGTTTTAGTGGTAAAAAAAGGAGTAAATATTTTATTCTGTAACATATCTGGAATTCCATTACCATTATCTCTAATTGAAATAACTATATAATCTTTTTTTAAAGAATTCATTTTAGGATTAAATTGTGTAACATCATCCATTATTTTTACAGTAATGTCTAATATTTTTTTATTAGAACTTAAAAGAGACTGTATTGCATTATAGACGATATTATTTATTACTTGAAACATATTTTCTTTATAACAAAAATAATTAATATCACTTGGAATATCTAATCTGATAATTATTCGACCATTAATATAATTTTCATAAAGTTTTATTATTCTTTGTGTTTCAATTAAAATATTCATTTTTGATTTCTCTTCCATTCTGTCCAAAGTGGAATAGTTTTTTAAAGCAAAAATTATTTTATTTGTTTTATCAATAGATAATTTTATTCTTTCCAAATACTTATTAAGATTAAAAAATATTTCTGCTATTTTAAATAAATTTAATGTCTTTTCTTCTCCAATTAAAGAAATAAAATCTTCAACTTTTTCTTCTGCGTTTAGTTTTAAAGATAACTCGACTAACACATCAAAAGTATTTTTGTTAGGATCTATTATTTTTGATAGTTTTTCTTTTATTTCTTTTCTCTTTCTTCGCTCTTCAGATAAAAATATTGAATATGAAACTTTAGCTTCTGCTATTAATTCATTAAACAGTTTTTTTTCTATATCTGTTAATGATTCTAAAAATTTTGGAATTTGTTTTAAAATAATGGTAATATCATAATCCATCATCTCTGTGTTTGTTTTTATAATTGAAAGAGGATTATTTATTTCATGAGAAATTGAACTAACCAATTGTCCTAATTCTGCCATTTTTTCTGTTTTTAAGAGCTTCTCTTGTGTTCTTTCCAATTCCACAAGTTTCTCCTGAGCTTCCATTTTTAACTGAACTTGTATTTCATAGTTTTTGTTATTTTCTTTCTTTATTCTGCGAACAGTAGAAAACAAAGTTGATTGGCACAATAACAAAAAAGCCTGATTAATAAAAATATTATAAAGCTCTATTTTTTCATGATAATCATTGACAAGAATGGATATGTTATCAATCCATTCAAAATGTATTAATAAATTTAAGGTTAAATAAAAAAAATTAGATAAAATAAAAATAGTAACTGGTTGATTCATATTTCTGTTACTTTCTGCAGTTGAAATAGTTAATATCAACATATAAAAAATAACATTAATGGAATTAATATTTCCAGTTAAATAAATCAAAATGGTAATGGTTAAAACATCATAAAAACTCGGTATCCATATATAAAATTTATTGAGTTTACGAGCTAAATTTTCATTATCCAGTAATAACCAAATGAAAGAAAAAAGAGAACAAAAACTCGCAAAAAAAACAGAAAATAAATTATCAACTCGATAAGATAAAAAAAGAACCAATATACATACAGATAATCTTCCTAAATTGGTATATAAAAATTTGTTTTTATTTAACATTTAAAAAAGTTATTTTATAAATACGTAATATACAATTAATCCCAATACAGCACTTATGCCAAACAGGACCATCGCTAATTTAAAAATTAAATTTTCCACTTTTACCTCTTTTAAATGTTAATGAAAATTATTATTCTTCTTGTTCTTCGTTTTCAGATAAAAGAGTGTTTAAAGATTCTAAAATCTCTTCAACTTCCACTCCATAACCATTACAAACTTGTTCAATGGTTTCAACTTCATTTATGCCGCAATTTCTGCAACCTCCCAAATGATAACTTGCAAATACAGTAGCAACTTCAGGATGTACTTGCATTGCTTCACCCACAGTCATTTCTTTTATAAACATAATTATCTCCTTTTTAGTTATTTACATTTAAGCTTGTTCTAAATAAATAATTCTAAATCCAGAAGCTTTTGGTCCATTTGCAGCTTTACTTGAAGCTTCCATAACTGGTATCATATCTTTTATAGGATATTCCACATATTCACCAGCTTTATCTTTTACTTCTGCGTATTTATCTGTTTTAAAATCAAAACGACCATAAGGATCGTGAAAAATAAAAACTCCTTTTTCTTCATCTATACCAACCATGCAAATATAATGACCTGCATCTGTAAGTTTTGTAGATGTCATTATTGGACTACCAAAAGATAAAGCTTCTTTGATATCATCCAAAGTTGCACCAGAAGGGTGAACTTTAACTTTTAATTTTTGATCTAGTTTATATTTTTTTAAATATGACTCTATACCTGATTTATAATTTCCTTGTACAGCAGTTCTTCTATCACCAACGCCTTTTAGCCATTGTGAATCCATATCTGCAATAAATTCTTTAATAAAAGAATCTTTTTCTGCTTCTTCTATGTAAGCTGATAACATTATGCAACAGCTAGTTGGGCCACACTGTGAACTTCCTTTAAATTTATTGGAAAAACTATTGTTGTCAACTTGCCAATTGTAAGTTACATCTAACTTCTTTTTCATAATTACCTCTTTTTATTAAAGAAAAAAATATTAATTATGATATGTTTTATGATTATAATGAAAATTTTTTATTTTTAATTACATTTTTTCGAATTTTAGTTTTTCTTTTTTCTCTATAAAATAATAAACAAACAAATCTTCCATTAATTTTTTTATTTCTTTGTTACTTGTGGAAATATTCTTGTATAATTTTAATTTAGCTTTATAGATTTTATGAGGTTTATATTCCCAATTTATTTTATCACTCATTTCATCAATATCTATGAATTTTCTGTATGAAATAACTAATATTTTTCCATGCCAAGCATTTTCTTTTTTTTCAGCTAAAAGAATAACTTTTCTTGTTTTATAAAACTTTTCTTTTTCAAGAGCTTTATAGTTTTCATGCCAAATTGATAAATCACATTTTAAGTTATATAGATAGTTAATAAAATTTTTAATCATTTTGTTTTTCTTCTTTTTTTATATTTTTATCTAAAAATTTGTTTATTACACTTTTTGGTAATGCGCCTGTAACAGAATCTTGTTTTTCACCATCAGAAAAAAGTATAAGCATTGGTATGGATTGTACTCCGTAATTCATGGCTATTTGTTGATTGTTATCAACATCTAATTTAACAATGGTGACATCAGTTCTTTCTTTTGAAATTTCTTCAAGAATTGGTGCAATCATTTTACATGGAGAACACCATGTAGCTGAATAGTCAACTAAAACCATTCCTTTTTTTATTGTTTCATTAAACTCAGTTAAACCATTAATTTCCCTCATATACTATACTCTCCATGTTTTTCTTTATAAAAATCAACTATATTTTTTAATTCATCTTTTAAATAATATTTGGGTTGCCAACCATATTGTTTCAAGGTTTTTCCGTTTATTTTATAAAATCTGTCATAACCTGGTCTTTTTTTATTTGTTTTTATAACGTTATAAGAAAAATCTCTATCTATTATATTGGAGACAAAACGTACCATGTCTATGTTAGTTATTTTTTTTTCTTGTTCATTAACCACGTTGAGTTTAATTGGTCTTTCTTTTTTGTTGGTATATTTAAAAATTTTAGGTTCTATATGTTCATCAATAAAAATAAAAGCATCACCTATATTTCTAACATCCATATATATTCTGGCACCAATTTTATTATTGACTGAATAGATGTCTATTTGTTCTTCTGCCATTATTTTTTTTATTATTAAAGGCAGAAATTTATCTTCTGTTTGATTAATACCAATTAAGTTTATGGTATTACAAATAATTAATTTTAAACCATATGTTCGCCAATATGAGAATAATAAATTTTCTTGCATAGCTTTGCTGGCAGCATATGGGTTACTTGGATTATAATTAAAATTTTCTGCATGTGAATAATGTAGACTTTCTCCATAAACTTCATCAGAGGAGAGATGAATAAATTTTTTATCCATACAATGATGTAATAAATTAAACATTATTTCCATATTATTCATGATAACTTTTTTTGGATAGTGTATTGATTCTTCGACTGCAGAATAACTGGCAACATTGAAAATGGTTTCACATTCTTTAATTTCTTTGAGAAGTGAATTTGAAAAAATTTGTGTTAGATCTTGTTCCAAGAAGATAAAATTTTGATGATTAAAAAAATCTTTTATGTTTTCTCTTTTTCCGCCTTTTGAGAAATCATCGGTGGCAACTACCATGTACTTTTCAAGTAAAATTGGCAATATATTACTACCAACAAAACCGGCAGCACCTGTTAAAAGTACTTTTTTCATTTTCTATTTTATCTTTTTAATCACAAATAAATGAATCATTAAAAAATACTTTTCTTTTTCTTTTCTTTTTTACTATTTTTCTTAATAATTTAAAATAAAATTTTTTAAATTTTACTTTCATTAGAAGTTATTTCTTCTTTTGTTTTTTAAAAGTAACTTTTTTAGGGTGATATTTGATTTCTATTTTACCTAAAAATAATTTTGGTTTAATATTATTAATAACTTTTATAATATAAGTTTCTATGGCTTCAGCTTTGTTTCGACTATCTTCCACGATGGATTCTAAATTTGATATTTTTAATTTATTAGTGGTTTTTTTTGCTTTTTCTTCCAATATTTTATCTTCTGCTCTTTTCATTTCACCATTTAAACTTATTTTTTTAAAATTCAAAATATTTTTTATTTTTTCTATTTGATCTCCATCAATAAACAATGAGAGTATTAAATTTTTTAAAGCATTTTCATGTATACTGTTATTTTCATTATCAAAAACGACAGGTTCTTTATCTTTGTCTTTAATAAAATAAATTTTTTTGTTTTTAGTCGCATATGTTTCTTTAATTACTCTGGAAAAAAAGTTAAGATATTTATCTTCCAAAAATAATGTGCTAGTTAATTTATCAACAATAAAAAAAGTTTTCGAGTTGTTTAAAAATTTATTTATATTTATTGGTGTAGAGGTAACAGTAAAAATAGGTTTCTGTCCTAAATAGAGATCTTTTACTTTTGAATCTTTAGTTATTGTTATCATTTTTTTATTAATTAAACTGTCAATAAAACTGCTATTTTCATTGTTGACTTTTTCATTAATATTGTTTATTGCGTTTACAAATTCGTCTAGACTATTAATTTTAAAATCATTAAGAATAAATCCCTCTGTACCTATTTCATGATACTTAATTATTTGTTTATAAAAAGATTCCACGTCTGTGATATTTTCCAATTCATCAGTGGCAGGTTGATTGCTAATCAACTCCATTCGCAATGAAACTTTTCCGACGTCATCTATATAATAATTTATATCTTCATTAAGAAATGAAAAATCAGAATCATCATTTTGACTTTTAGACAAATATAAAAAAAACTTTGACATAAAAACTCTCTTTATCGTTTAACTTATGTTATTTTTTATTTTGAAATAATAAAATCTTAAAAAAAATAAGTTATCACAAAAAATAAAATATAACTATGAAAATAAGAAAAACATTTTTAGAAATGGTAGAAACCATCCAAATGAAAAGTAAAACTGGAATGGTTGAAACTGATCCAATGCAAATGAAGCTTTTTTCTGATGAAGATTTGGAAGATAAATATTCAATCGAAGGCACTCCTCAAATTAAAGAAATTTATAACAAAGTAAGAGCTCTGACAGATAAACCTGCAGAACTTGAAAAATTAAAACAAATTTCAATACAGAGAGGCATGACCAAAGAAGCTTTCAATAAAATTGCCATGGATGTTGAAAATGAAAAACAACCATTTCTCAATAAAGAAATGAAAAAAATAGTGGTAGCAAATATTAGTGTTTTACAAAAAGACATAAAAAAACTAAATATTCTTTTTATGGATATAAAAAAATCCAGCACATTAAACAATCTCTATAAACAAAGTTTACGCGTTATCTTAAAAAAATTCTTTACCATTCCTGGCGCAAAGATACCAAAAAGATATATCATTCTGCCATTGAAGTACAACAACACCAATCAAAGCATTAATGAACTAAACAAAAGTGAAAATAAATATGAACAAGTTTTTAAAAATTTAAACACAGACATCACACCCGAAAAAATAGACGATGACATAATCGAATATTTACAAAAGTATGACTTTAAAATTGAAAAAGAAGATTTATACAACAATACCTGTTATACAAAAAATGGAGCTCAATTAAAAATAACAGATGAATTGGAAAAAATTAAAAATATGGTTTACACCATAGAAAACAAAATGAAATCTCTTGAAAAAGCTCCAGCAGATAAAAAACAATTTATACAAAAAGAAATAAATAAAGTTAAAGATTTTAAATTAGATTATTTAATTCGTATTCTCTCATTTAACACAGATAAAAGTGGTGGTATTGGAGATGAGAAAGTGGTTATTGTCACTTGGGTGCCAAGATTAATTTTGACACAGAGCACTGGAACAGCATGGACCAGTTGTCAACATTTAATTACTGGCAGTTATAAAGAATCAGTGGTTACCAGTATGCAAGAAGGTGTTTTTATAGCATGGTTGGTAAGTTTAAAAGATGCACGAGAGGTTAAAAAACCTTTAGCCAGAATTTTGATTAAGCCATTTAAATCAAAGACTGGCGATAATATTATTTGGTGGACCAGTAAAATTTATAGTGAAAGTGGTGGAGATTTTACTTTATTTAAAAAAGTAGTCAATAGCTTTTTATATTTTAGACAACACACTGAAATAGAAGAAGGTAAAGGTACTGGCACCAGTTTTGCTTTAATGTCAAAGAAACGTAATGATTATAAAAATAATGACAAAACATTACACAGAATTTACCCTGACAGCGAAACTGGTCTTGATATTAAAAAAATGAAATTTGATGATGTAATTAAAAATAAAAAATTAATTTTTAATGATTTAATGGCAACTATTGATTTCAGTGAAAGTAAGCTTTTAAAATTTTTAAAAAATCTTGATAAAGAAAAACTAAAGAAGTTTATCAATAATGATGATTTAATTGATGTTACGATATCTATTAATTTAACCACAGTTTTTAGTTATCTGTTAAATTTCATGAGAACTGAAAATATACGTAAATTATATGAAATATTTTTTAGTAATGATTTAGATAATCAAGTTTGTAAAATTTATTTAAATTTTATTGAAGATGAATATATAAAAAATGGATTTAAAAATATACATATTAGAGACTTATTTACTAATTATATTAAATCCAATAAATATATGATTAACGCATTAATTAACACAAAACTTTTTAAAAATATAGGTATATTAGATGAAGATAACACTGATATTGCAATAGGTGCTGTTGAAAATGAATTAAGTATAAGAGATTTACTTGGTATATTTAATAATAATCTTTTGGATGAAAATTCTAAAAAAACTGTTTTAAATAAAATCATGCCATCAGTTGATTTAAAAATGAATGACATGAAAGAAATTACTCGTTTAATTATAAGTGTAAATGAAATTAATGTTGACAAAGAAAACACAATGGTTAAAGATTTTGTTAATAAATTTAATTCTCGCATAGATGATTACATTAAAAAAGATAAAGATTTCATTTATATAAATCATTTATTTGAAAATCAAAGTTTTGCATTAACAAATCGTTTTATGATTCCAACTGTTTTAAAATTCATTGTCTATTTAAGTGAGCATAATGAAAAATTATTAATAGAATATGCAGATGATGTGAGTGTATATTTCAGAGAACTATTAGAAAATTGTGCATCGTTAAATTCAGATAACAATAACATAATTAATAGTTTTAACATAATTGAAGTTTTTAGAAAACTAAAAGAAACTCAAGTCGTTAATGTTAAACAAGCTTTAACGGAGCACTTTATGGAAAATGAAGATTATGATCTTTTTAAGAGAATAATCGATGACATAAAAAAACCAGAAGATTTTGATTATGTGTATGATATGGTCTCAAAACTTTCAATTTCTAAAGTTATTGGAGAAGGTAAAACTCTTCAAGGACAAGTTTTTATATTTCATTTCTTACATTACATAACAGAAAATTTACAAATATTTGAGAAGAAGTCTGAAATAGTTTTATATGTGATGGATAAATATAAAAAAGAAATTAAATTGTCATATAAATACAATTCATTAGCCGTTGATAGACTTTTTAAAAATTTTGCAGATTATTATGCTGTAAATTTTGATGCTTTAAAACAGGATAAATTTTATGAATTCATAAAAGAATGTTTGGCATTTGCTAGTGAAGAAATAAAAATAGATTTCTTAGCCACTATGTTAACACATATCTCTGCTTTTCAAAGATATGTCAACATAACTATGGAAAATTTAGATGTGTCAAAGTTAATAAAAAACATAAAAAAAATTAGAGTTCTTGATGATGACCTTGATGAGGCTGAAACATTTTTAGAAAAGTTAAGTGAAGAATTTACTGGTTGCGTTTTAGCAGGCGATGTTCAAGTTAATGTTTTAAAATTTGTTAAAGACTATGATTTATATAAACTAATAGCAGATCAATATTTAAATCAACTTAAAGAATCTGAACATACAATTTATTTCTTCACTTTAAATGAAAATAATGAAGAAAGCAAAAGAAGACTAATTGATTTATATGATTTATTCTCGATTCATGATCCTGAGTTTAAAAATAAACTTTATTCTTTGGAAATACTAACAGATTACTATAGTTTTTCAGAGATGATAGTGGATTTAATGGATTCAAAAGTTAATTTAAAAAAATTCAGAATAGCTGCTGAATATTTAAACCATGATCAAAATAAAAAAATTAAAGAAAAATTTACAGAAGCTTGTTTACATGCTTTTACTGGTTTTTCATCTAAAACAAAAAAAGAAAAAATAATTAATCTTATTAAAAACGTAATGTTATTGCTTTATAACAAAATGAAATTAAGTAATGTCGCGAAAGATAGATCATTTGAAAGAATTTTTTGTTTAATAAAGAAAGAAGAATTAATTAAAATTTTTAAAGAAATAAATTACAGCAATTATGATGAAAAATCTATAGATCATATTTACAGATAGTTTTTCTTTTCATATACTTATTTTATTTAGTTTTTTAAATCGTTTTTAAAAAATATAATAAAACATGCTTGTGAGAAAAAATGAGAAAACCTTCCGATAATTTTTTTAAAGTTTTAAATGAAGCCATTAAATATCAAAATGAATATGGAGTTGATACCTCAAAAAATCGACAAGAACCATTTTTCAAATCATTAGATGATTTAAATAATGATTACACATATAAAGGTGAGTACAGTTATATTCCTAAAGAAGTAAAAAGACAAAAAAAAGAAATTTATAATCGAGAAGATTTAGCGGGTTCAGTTAGAGATCTTGTTACTAAAAAAACTGAACTAAAAAAAATAAAAGCTGATATTGAAAGTGGAGAAACTTTATTCACACAAAAAAAAGAAATAGAACGTGCAAGAACAAGTCAGTTACAAAAAGATTTAAAAGATATTTCAAAAGAAATAGAAAGAATAAAAAGTATTAATACCACTTATGGCACGAGTTTAAGAAAAATATTGACAAATTTCTTTAATGTACCTGGTGCTAAACTTTCAAAAAGATATCTTTTTTTACCATTGCGTAGAACCGTTAATTTAAGTCAAATAAATAGTCTTAATGTTGGCAAAGTTAGTGCTGACAATATGATACAAGCTATCACACAAAGTAAAGAAATTATTGTTGATAAAACAGTTGATACAAAAATTGAAGATTACTTACTTGATATTGGTTATAATTTTAAAGATAAAAAAAATGATCTCTATAATAACATTTGTTATACTCGAAATGGTGCTAAAGTAAAAATCACTGATGAACTTGAAAAAATAAATAAAATCAATATTGCTGATAAAGAACAAGCTGTTAAAAAAGCAAAAGATGAAAAGACAAAACAGTTTATTGAAAATGAAATAAATAAAAAAAGAAAACTTCTGCCAGAATTTATATCTCGTATGCAACTGATAGATTCTGATACCATTAAAAGTGATAATTTTGAAAATTTAAATGTCATAGTATTGACATGGGTTCCAAGAATGATTATGTCACAAAGTACTACTACTATTTGGACAAGTTGTATGAAATTGCCAACTCGTGAAGAACAAGGCGGTGCCAATAGACATTACATTCCTGGCAGTATTGAGAATGGTGTTTTTATTGCATGGTTGGTTAATATTAAAGATATGAAAACAATTAATAGTCCAATAGCTCGTATCTTAATCAAACCATTTTTGTTAAAAGAAGATCCAAAACATATTCTATGGTGGCCAAGCAAAATATATTATGATGGTTCTTCTAGCAATGATCTCACTGTTTTTAAGCAAGCTGTGAATAGTTTTTGTTATTTTAAACAGTTAAAAGAAATAAAAAAAATAGAAGATAAATTTTCAACTTACAGATTTAAAGTTGATAGCAGTCAGTATGATGATGCAGGTGACGAAGCTAAAAAACTTATGAAGATGAAGAATTATTTTCAAAATCTAAGAGAAATAAAACCAACAGATAAAGGAATAAACACAGACACCATAAATTTTTTTAATGGTATTGATTACACACCAAAAAGAGCTATTCAATATTTAAAAATAGCAAATAAAGAAATTGTTGATAAATTTTTAAGAAATTTTATTTTTGAAAGTTTAAAGCGAGAAGATTTAACTGTTTTTGATTACTTAACTAAAATAAAAACCAAACATACAGATGCAGATATCAAATTGGCTTTAAATCATTATTTTGATTCTTATATTCTAGAAGACGGCACAAATAATTACGGTTATAGATTTATGGTATATATACTAAAATATTATTTTGATGGTTATGTTGACGAAAAAACTCAAAGAGATTATATGGTATTGGTTATGGGAGAAGATGAACCAAGAACCGATATTGCTAGATTTTTTTTAATAAACGATAATAATCTTTTAAATAAAATTTTTAATAAAAAAGATATAAAAGCTAATTATATGACAATGAGTCATTTTGCTTATTTTGTTTCTGATGAACTACCTTCTGTTTTTTCACCTGTTATTAAAGAGATATTAACTGTCTTTGTTAAAAATGATTTGGTTAATGATTACTTTGGTTTAAAAGATGCCACCGAAAAAGATGTTTATTATAAAAATGTATTTCTTGCTTTTGAAATGTATTTCGATACATTGGATGCTGGTGTACAAAAACTTTGGACACAGTTTTTTGATAAACTGAAATCAAATTTTAATGAAAATGTAATGAATACATATTTAAAACTTCCTGGAGTGCAAATAGTTTTATTATATGAAAAAAAATATTCCAGAATGAGAGAGAGTACACTATATATATTAAATAAAATGGATATGATGAATTTAAGTATAGATAAATACTGTAAAGAATTAAACAATCAACTTAAAAGAATTGCTGGCGATATTGATCAAGTGGATACAGAATTTTTATCTCAAATAATCGATATCATAGGCGATGAAATGTTTGAGATTGATGATATTAAAAATTCAGAGTTTTTTAATGGTATTATACGCTACACTGATGCAAAAACAAGTCAAAAATTTTATGAACAAAAAATTGAAAATATTATTGAGCATGAAGCTGAACCTGGACAAAAAGTTTCTATCACATTGTTTGAAATTATTAATGGCTTAACCAATAATATCACAGAAAATGAAAAGAATATTGCTCAGAAAAAAATTATTGCTGTATTAGAAAAATATGGAGAATATTTAAAACATTCAAATGAACAAAAACATTATTCGATACTTAATCGTGTTCTTATTTCTTTTTTATTAACAGATATAAAAAATTTAATTGAATTAATAGGAAAGTATGAAAAAGTTGATGTAAGTTTTATTATTATGAATTATATTGATGAAATTGAAATGGCAACAGTATTAATTGATCAAAAAGCACAAAATAATATCATTAATAATATTAAAAACATATTAAATGTTTATAACATTCAAAAGGTTAAATTCACTCAATCAGATGTTTCAAATATTTTTTTAAATAGCAAATATGAAGATATGGCTGAGAAAATGATGATAAAAGTGTATGATTATCTTTTTGATATCACTGATTTCTCAGAGTTTAAAACATACTTAAAAAACAGTAATCAAAAATATCTTGAAACATTTATTTTTGATATCAGAAATTTAAAAATAACAAAACTATTTTTTGATAATATACCATTTAAAGATTTAGATGTTAGTTTTATTAATAATTTATTTAACAAATATCTTTCATCTAGTCATACGGATTTTAAAAAAGATGATAAACCAACAAGTAAAAATGATATTGATGCATTAAAAATTATTTTTAAAGATGACGTGGAATTTGCTTTAAAATGCACATTAGCCAGAATGGATGATTATGATGTGAAGTACATATTAAATAAAGCTAATTTCGTTTTAAATATTTTCAATATTGATAGAGAAAAATTTTATCTCACTGATTTCTTTAAAAAAGAATTTTTAAAACCATTATTAGATAAAAATCCCAATTCGTTTTCCATAATTATTCCAAATATAATTGATCCACTTGTTGGCAAAAATAAAAAAGACATAGATATTTTTGATAAATATTTTAAAGATTCCATAGATGAAAAAAACGTATCTAAATTTTATTACGAATATTTAAATGGATTAATTCGTAAAAACGAAAACGAAAAAGAAATAAAAAATATTATTAAAGATTCAGATAAATACTTATATAACATAAATATTAATAAAGAAAATGTTCATGACATGATGGAAGTTATATCAAATGTTTTTAAACTTTTATATGGTTATGATGAAAAAACTTTAAAAGAATCAGTTTTTAAATTATTTGACAGTGAAAAAACTTTAGATAGATTATCATTTTTGGTTAACACATTATCAGATGATAAATTTAACACAGATTCACAAAAATATTTTTTTGACATTAAGGATCTTAAAAGTAAAATAGTTAAACTTTTTGAACATGAATATGAATTACATCCTAATAAAACCATATTAAATTTATATTATCAATTTGTTAAAAAAATAATACCAACTTTTATTAAAATACATCTTAACTTTAGAATTGGCCAAAAATTCATTAAAGATAATGATAATTTAAAAATTGAAGTCAAGGATGCAAATGGTCGAATGACGGTGGAAGTCACTTCAATGTTGGATGAACAAGCATATGAATCAATTTTTAATGAAATATTAGCAAGAGCAATAGAAAGTTTTACAACATTATATAATGAAAATATGATTAAATATAATGTCAAATTCATGAAAAAAGAGAAATAGATGAAAAAATCGACAGATAAGTTTTTTAAAATTTTAAGTGAAGCCATTAAAAATAGAAACCCATATGGAGTGGATACCGGTGACAAAGAAGTTAATCCTTTCTTTAAGCCACTTAAACTTGAAAAAGATTATTCTTATCATGGTGAATATAAGGAAATTCCTGATAAAATAAAAAGTGAAAGAAATAAATTATATAAAAAAGAAGATCTCACAGGCAAAATCTCCTTAAGAAATAAAAAAAATAAAGAACTGGAAGAACTACAAGAAATTCAACAAATTCCTTTGTTGATTGGACAAAAAGGTGAATTAGAAAAACGTAAAACATCTGTATTACAAAAAGATTTGATTTCATTATCAAAAGAGATAGCAGAAATAAAAAATACATATACCACTTATAGCGCTCGTTTAACGCAGGTATTGAAAACTTTCTTTACAGTTCCTGGCGCCAATATAGCCAAAAGATATATAATACTGCCACTGAAACGTGATATTAATATAAATGACGTTAATAAACTAAACTTAGACAGAAGTAAAACAGGAGATATGTTAAACAGTCTGCTAAACAATAAAGAAATAATAGCAGATAGAGAAACTGATGGTGAAATAAAAAAATATTTAACTAGCTTTGGTTATCATTTTAAAAATGATAATGATTTGTATAATGATATTTGTTATACCAGTAATGGAGCTAAAATAAAAATCAGTGATGAATTTGCCAAGATAAATAAAATAGATGTCATCAATAAAAAGAAATTTATTGATAAAACCACTGATGTAATTAAACGTGAACAAGCCATGAATGAAATGAGAAAAAAAGAAAATCTTACAGATAAATTCATGGCCAGAATGGATTTAATAAACACAGAGAGTATAAAAAATGAAAATATTGACGATATCAATGTTGTGGTTATCACATGGGTGCCAAGATTAATTATGTCACAAAGTACAACAACCATTTGGAGTAGTTGTATGAAACTACAAGATGAATCTGGAGAAGGTGGTGTTAATAAACATTACATTCCAAGCAGTATAGAGAATGGTGTTTTTATTGCATGGTTGGTTAACATTAAAGACATAAAAACCATTAATAAACCATTAGCTCGTATTTTAATTAAACCATTTGTCGTTAAAGATAGATATGCTGAAGAACAAGATAAAATGGCAGATTTTATTTGGTGGGCAAGTGATATGTATCACGATGGTTCTAACAGTACTGATATTAGAATTTTCACTTCTTGTGTT
>Ga0214921_10000536_pt1 | contig 71111 bp, 83 predicted proteins | sample LL1505_MetaG_FD_177992 | JGI IMG/M metagenome (GOLD analysis project Ga0214921, IMG submission 177992) | Freshwater microbial communities from Lake Lanier, Atlanta, Georgia, United States - LL-1505 | ecosystem: Environmental > Aquatic > Freshwater > Lake | place: USA: Georgia | collected... | reverse complement strand
ACAAGTATTCTTAAGAAGTTTGTACAGAGGAGCGTGTTAGGTAGACATAAGTATAATACTGACCTCGACAGAACCGACTTACATGTCACCGACTGGATTACACATGCTCAAGATGAATTGATGGATGGAATATTGTATTTAGAGAAATTACGCAAAGTTATTTCTTAGTAATTTAAGAATAATGTATTATTATGGAAGATAATACTATACCAAAATTATCAACTAAAAATGAAATTAATGATTATGGTTTTATAATTGTGAGAAATGTACAAAATAAAAAAAATAACATATTATGGAAAGAAACTTATAATTGCATAAGAAAGTTTTATTCTAATAAAATAATAATAATTGACACCGGCTCTATTTATTCTGATGAAGAAGAATTTATACTTGATAATTGTATAATAATAAATGAAAATAACCCTAGTAAAGCTATGATTTCAGCTTATAAATTATATTATGACTATAGATGGTTTTCTAAAGCTATAATACTTCAAGATTCTGTTTTTATACAAAAATATATTGATTTTAGCAGTATTGTTGATATTAAATTTATTTGGGATTTTGAACATCATTCTGATAATTTAAATGATGAATTATATTTACTCCATTGTTTAAATGATGAAAATTTAATTAATTTTTATTACTCAAAGCATAAATGGTATGGATGTTTTGGCAGTATGAGTGTTATAGAGTTAGATTTTTTAGATAAAATAAATAATAAATATAATTTTTTATTATTATATAATTGTATAAATAAATGGGAACATTGGATGGCACTAGAGAGAGTATTTTCAGTAATTTGTACTTATGAAAACAGTATATTATCAATAGAATCTTCAATCATTGGCGATGTATATAAGAATATTTTTTGGTGGGGATTTAATATTGATGATTATGAAAATAATAGAGAATATAACAGTAATTTACCTATTGTTAAAGTTTTTTCTACAAGAAAATAATTATTCAATATCATTATTAAACTATGTTAAATATTATAAAATATTTTATATTCTTTTATTAATGAAATTATGTTTCTTAGTTTCTGGAATTCCAAGAACATTTTACAATAATTTACATACATATTTTATTGAACTACATAAATATATTAATTTCGATGTATATATTAATTTTAGTGAAGAGTCTGTTGATACAATATATACAAATAAAGAGGTAAATTTAAATATTTTATATAATTTTTCATTTTATAAATATATAAAGACATCTTCTGATATAAATTTTAAAAAAACAAAAAAAGAAAACAATATTTTAAATCAATGGAATAGATTATACGAATTATTTAATTTAGTAAAATATGATTATACACATTATGTACGAATACGGCCAGATATTAAAATATTAATGAATCCAGCAGATTTTATATTTTTATTAACTGAGTGTAATACAAATAGTGTTTATATACCAAATGGTTATGATATGTATGACAGTGTACATATAACAAATGATATATCAAATAATTGTATTAATGACCAAATAGCTATATGCAATAAAGAAAATATGAAAATATATTGTGATTTTTATAATATAATTAATAATATAACTACATATTTTTATTCTGAAATAGAATTATACAAATATTTAAATGCTAATATTGAAATCAAAAGAATTATTCTGCCATATAAATTAATTTTATCTGAATGTAAAGTTATTTCTATTACTGGAGATTCTGGCTCTGGTAAGTCTACTTTAACAAGCGCATTAGAATCTATTTTATTTGATTCATATCTAACAATTGAAACTGATAGATATCATAAATGGGAAAGAAATTCTTCAAAATGGAATAATTATACGCATCTCAATCCTGAAGCAAATTTTCTTGAAAAAATGTCTGAAGATGTATATCGTTTAAAGCTTGGTGAAACTATTTTTAGTGTAGACTACGATCATACTACTGGGAAATTTACAGAAGAAAAAAAGATAGAATCAAAACCATATATATTATTATGCGGGCTTCATACGTTATACGAAAAAAATATGAGAAATATTTCTGAAATAAAAATATTCTTGGATACAGATTATGAATTAAAAAAGAAATGGAAAATTCAACGAGATGTTCATGAAAGAAATCATCCAATTGATAAAGTATTAGAATCAATGGAAAAAAGAAAATCAGAATATGAGAAATACATTAATCCTCAAAAGTTTTATTCAGATATAATTATTGAATATACATATGATGATAATTTAAATTTAAATATTCATGTGTCAAATGAATTAAATTATTATGTTAATTCTTTCTTATGTCAAATATCAATATATAAAAATAATGTATATAAAAATTTTCATACATATAAAATAGATAGAAATAAAATTACAGATAATATTTTTCCTATATTTATAAAAAATAAAGAAATATATTCTAAACTTAAGGAATTCCCATTTAATATTATTCAGACAATTATATATCTATCCTTTTTCAATGATTAAAGAATATATACAACTGTGTAAAATATTTGGCGGCTCATATGATTTAGTACAAACGAATGGGGGTAATATATCTATTAAATCTGGAAATGAAATAATTATTAAGCGTTCTGGCTTTAAAATGCTTGAAACTGAATTAAATAAAGGTTATGTTATATGTGAAATTGATAAAATAAAACAAAAAATATTAGAACAAAATGAAAATATTAATAATACTATAATATGTGGCGAAGGAACACCAAGCATAGAAACATTCTTTCATTTACTTCCTAAGAAATATATTGTACATTTACATCCAATAAAGATGCTACAGATTCTATCTATTGAAAATTGGAAAGAAGAACTTGATAATTTATATTATGATATGAATACATTATATATAGAATATAAAAAACCTGGCCTTGAATTGTCAAATACAATACTAAATTTATATAATAATGAATCTATAATTTTTTTACAGAATCATGGAATTATAATTTGTTCTGATAATATAGATGATATATATATAGGAATAGATAAAATTATTAATAAATATGATGCAAAATACAATATAAATGTTCCATCAACTAATATATTATTTATGAAGCAACTATATTCATTATTACCAGATAAAATAATTAAATCATCACTTGTTAATAATATAACCAATGATAGATATTTCTATAAACTTTCGCCAGATATGTTATTATATCTTGGAGAACGACCCATTATATTAGAATCATCAGGGCAAAATATAGAAGAAGAAATTAAAAAATATTTAAATGTAAAAATAATAATATACAACGAACTAATATATTGTATTTCAAATTCTTATTTAAATCTTAAATCATTAGAAGAAATGATACAAACTTATTATTTAGTTATTAAATGTAATAATAATTCTAATTTATTTCATGAAATTTCTAATGAAGAAAGTCTAGTATTAAATAATTGGGATAAAGAAAAATTAAGATTGCAATAATTTACTTCCATAATTTAACATTAAATTCCTTTGTACAAACAGCATCAATATAAATACTATTTTTCTTAATATATTCTTTATATTTTAGTATATCATTTCCATGCTCTTGTAATTCTGGTGATACTATACAAATTTTAAGACCCATATCACGGATACTCTTCTCAATCGCTTTTGTTAAAGGGAATGTTTTAAAACAATCTACCCAAACCCATTGTATTTTATCTTTATTTAGTTGAATCATTTCTAATGATTCATATTCGGAATATCGCATTGCTATTCTTTTTTCTCCTTGTTTTGACAACTTTATAATTGCTGGAAAAGAACAATCTAGAAAAAAGAAATTATAAAATCCATATTTTGTTAATAAATATAAAGCACGCTCTTCAATACCTTCCGATTTTACATTTACAATTAAGAATCTTTTTATAGATAATTTTGATAAAAAATGCTCAAAATCTTCTCCACTTGTAAATGCGTCATGTGTTACAACTATAGAATTTTGGGAGTCACGTATATCAAATTCAATACCATATTCTTCTGGTAATGAATTTGCTAAATTAGAGTTATTAATACGGTGTGCAATATACATCTATTTAAAATAAAAATATAAGTTTAAATAGAATATGAACATACTTCCTTTTCGTAAATTCTTAAATAATAATTATACACTTCTAGATTTTGATGAAAGAAATACTGGTTATTATACACTAAATAATGTAGCTTTAATGGGAAGAAATATACATTATCCTAATTGCTTATTATATAGTAATAATAAGTTACTATCACCATACGATGAAAGAGTAATGTCATTAAATAAAGATTCTTTCTATGATAATAATACATATAATATGAATGAATTATCATTTAATAATATTGAAACAAATCCAGTTTTCTTCTTCATTTATAATGTCGATAATTATTATCATTTTTTATATGACACACTTCCTATATTAATTCATTATTATGAAATAAAAAAAATACATCCTAACTTACAATTACTTATAAATACTTCTCATACTTCTAAAAATGATTTACCAAAATTTGTAAAAGAATCATTTGAATTATTAGATATCAAATTAACATTTCCAAAAGAAAATACATTATATGAAACAATGTATCTAGGCTCTTCATTAACGCATGGAAGTAAATCAAATGAAATTCCATCTATATTATGTTATAGTATATGGAATAAGATGCTTCCAGATATATATTTAAGTATCCCTAAAAAGATATATATTTCTAGACGCTCCCATTTATCAAAGCACCCTGAAAATATTGGGACAAATTATACTCAACGACGTAAATGTATAAATGAAGATGCATTAGTTAGTATGTTATCAAACGAAGGATATGTTGAAATATTCGGTGAAGATTTATCTATGGCAAGTAAGATTCATCACTTTGAAAATGCAACACATATTGCTGGATTTATTGGGGGTGGTATGGCAAACTGTATATTTTCAAAACCATCTACAAAAGTATTATGCTTTGTTACACCAGATTTTTTGAATATTAATAAAAGATTTAAATTTAGCATGAATCATACAAATGTATCATATATAGATTGCTGTAAACATACACCACATAATAGTAAGTATTCATTATATACTCGTGTAAATTATAATGGCATGACTGGAGAAATTGAAGAATATAATAATGGGATTTACAAAGTTAGAATGTCGTCGAATGATATAGCTGGATTCTCTAAAGATTTTAAAATGGATTTTATTGAAGTAAAAGAAGAATATTTAGAATCTATTGATAATGGATTAAATAGTCCTTTTCAATGTGATTTAGATATTATAAAATCGTATGTTTAAGAATACACAAAATCAGAAAATTTATCAGGGTCTGTTTGAGGATACTTTAATGCAACATATTGAGTATGTTTATTATTATCTCTTTCCCAGAAATCATAAAAAAATCCCTCATCATCTTTAATAGGTAGAGCTTTCCAAATATTTTTAATAACAATAAAATATAAATTCAATATACCTTGATCGTTTGCTTTAGAAATTGGGTATTTATTCATATAATATACTAAATCATTAAATGTATTCTCTTCAATTATGTTAGTATTAAATAACATAATAGTAGATTGGAAAAAATCCTCATGGTCTAGCGTATATGTATTTAATAATGATTCAACTATTTCTGGTTCATTCCGTAATTCAAATTCATGACTTAATTTCCAAATTCCAAAATGTTGCGGATAAGGATTTGAATGCGCTAATATAATATTATCAGAATTTAAATTTAATAATCTATCTAAATTATTATAAATATGTACTCCAGAGTCTATATAAAAGACTTTATCCCATTGTTTAAAATATGTATGAAAATTATAAAATTTATGATATTGGAATAATCTTGTTTTGGCAGGATAATCCAGTATAGTAGCTCTATTTAAAATTGTTGATACTATACTAGTATCAATCTTTGGAAATTCCTTTAAAATAACATCATATACATCAAACAATCTATTTAATAATCTTTTATCTTCAAAATCTTCATCATAAAAAAAAACAATATCACCATAATATTTTCCAATAGTACGAATCTGTTTAATAGTATTCAATGCCTTATTAAAATATTTTTCATTAGCACACAAACTTATAACAATCTTCATAATTTATCTAATATAACATATATTTAAATAGATGTTATATAGTATTATTAAATGAAAGTTATTATACCAATGTCTGGAATTGGAAAACGATTCTTAGAAGTTGGCTATAAAGACCCTAAACCTCTTATTAAAGTTGATGGAATTCCTATGATTTATCATGTAATTGATTTATTCCCTGGTGAAACTAATTTTCATTTTATATGTAATGAAAAGCATTTAGATGAAACAAATATGAGAGAAATACTTCTAAAGAAAGTTCCTAGTGCTACTATAACAAGTGTTCCAAACGAAGGTAGAAAAGGTCCAGTTCATGCAGTATCATATATATTTGATTCTATTCAAGATTTTGAAGAAGTAATTGTATCGTATTGTGATTATGGTACAGTATGGGATTATAAGAAATTTCTAGAATCAATGAGAAATACTATGGCGGATGGAGGTATTGCATCTTATATTGGGTTTCATCCTCATATGCTTGGCTCAGATAATTATGCGTTCATGAAACATAAGAATATATGTGTTTCAGATATTCAAGAAAAACAACCTTTTACAAGTAACAAAATGGAAGAATATGCTTCGAACGGAACTTATTATTTTAGAAATGGATGTATTCTCAAACATTATTTCCAGAAACTAATGGATTTAGATATGAATCTCAAAGGAGAATATTATGTAAGTTTAGTCTATAAACTAATGATTCAAAACAATTTAAAAGTAAAAATATTTGAGATTGAAAAGATGCTACAATGGGGCACACCAAAGGACTTAGAAGAATATCTAATTTGGTCTAAATACTTTAAAGAAAAACCACTACAATTTCGGGGAGTTGAAGATATCACACTATTACTACCAATGGCTGGTGCCGGCTCTCGATTTAAAATGGTTGGTTATGATTTACCAAAGCCGCTATTGTTTATTGAAAACCAACCAATGGTTGTAAAAGCGGTCCAGTGCCTACCACCTTGTAGAAATAACGTATTTATTTGTTTACAAGAACATCTTATTAATTATCCTATCGAAAAGACACTTGTAGATAACTTTAATGCAAAAGTAATAGATATTTCTGGTGTAACACAAGGGCAAGCATGTACTTGTGAAATTGGTATTAACGTTGGAGATATTAGTAATAATGAACCACTATTGATATCTGCGTGTGATAATGGGGCATATTATGATGTAGAAAAGTTTTATAATATGATAGATGATTCTAGTATCGATGTAATTGTATGGTCTTTTACGAATAACCCTACAAGTAAATTATATCCTCATATGTATGCTTGGTTAGATGTTGATAGTGATAATAATATTCTAGATGTTTCTATTAAGAAACAGTTTGAAAATAAGAATGCTACACATTGTATCATTGGTACAATGTATTTTAGAACTACGAATATTTTCTTAGAAGGATTGAAAGAAATATACGAAAAAGATTTGCGAACAAATGGAGAATTTTATGTAGATAATGTCTTACTACCATTGATACAAAAAGGGTATAATGTAAAGGTATTTGAAGTAAAGAATTATCTATGTTGGGGAACACCGAATGATTATAAAACTTATAATTATTGGGATGAGTATTTTAATTAATAAATAAATATAAATATTATGTATGAGTGATTTTTCTCTTGTAATTTATACACATACCGATTTTTTAGAGTTATGGAAAATTATACCATATTCATTAAAAAAACTAAATATAAGTTTACCAATTATATTATTATGTGATAATAAAGAACCATATATTAATTTATATGATTTTAGTGATATAATTCAATACGATGACAATGTTCCATATACATCCCGATTATTATCTTGTTTGGCGCAAATTAAAGAAGAGTATATTTTACTCATACATGAAAATACAATCTTAACAAGATTTGATAATGATAAGATTAATATTATTAAAAAATATGTTGAAAGTTCTGAACTAACACGCGTACATCTTTCTATAGATCATTCTGGATATAATGTTTATGAAAATCGTAGAGTTGATAAAAATAGTTGTCGATTAAATAAAATAATTTTAGATAATAATATAATTTTGACTTCTGCAAATGGATATTATCATTATTCCGTGGGGCCTTCAATATGGAATAAAGAAAAACTTTATTCAATATTAAAAGAATTTCCAAATAAATCATATCGTGATGTTGAAGAAACTAAAGAAATGGATAATTATATGGATGCAAACGGATTTAATATATGCTATTTAGGATTTAATCCAGAAGATACAATTATATATTCTATGGGGCGTAATATGCTATCATATTTTTCATACGCTCATATAACAGGTCAAAGAAAAGTTGTTCCTACACATCTATTAGGTGAGTTTGAAGAAGAAATATATATTATGCTAGATGAATGTGCTATAATAAAAGATGATTTTTTCAAATTAAATTTTAACAAATGAAGGATGAATCCAAAGCTCATTTTCATTTGGACAGAATCCATCATAAATATATCCTTTTGACTTTAATAATTCTCTACATTTCATACTTACACTTTCAAATTCCGCAAGTGTTTCCATTAAGATTACAGAAATAGGGACATTCCAATCCCATGTCATTAACACATCATACTCAGAACCTTCAACATCTAATGACATAAAATCAACTTTAGTTATATTATTTTCTTTTAATATATCACTAAATTTAGCAGTATTTACTAGTATTTTTTGTGTTAATCCAAATCTGTTTTGAAACGCGGAAACAATATTATTTTCTAAAGAGGAAACAGCTGCAGCAACAGGATTTGTATTATTATTTACTAACATTGTTAGTGGACCTTCTTTATCAGTTATCGCAAAATTGTATGCTTTACACTTAGGTCTATTAATAGCTATCATATCAAACATATTAGTCTGAGGCTCTATTAAAATTCCACTCCATTTTAATTCATCCTCGAAAAATTTAGTATTTGTAAACTCTAACCCATCTACTGCGCCTAATTCAATAAAAAACCCATCTTTTTTATCCTTAAAATACTTTTCATATATTATTTTATCTTCTCCACATTGAGAATAAAATTTCATATACTTAAATATAAAAGTATTGTTTAAATAGAATTATGTATTATATAAAACATAAATTTACAAATAATGTATACCATGCATTATTTGAAATAGGAACATTTTTAGAACAAATGAATAATAAAATAAACTATATTTACATTGAACATATTGATAAAGAATCAATACCATATCAACTATTTAAGTTGATAAAGTCAATTGAGTTGCTAGAAACAAAACCAGAAGAATATACGTTGCTAGATTTTATTGATTATTCAACAAATCCTACAAAATTATATATATTGCTACGAAATACATTCAGCTATTTATTAGAAGAAACTATAGATAGAACAAAAAAATATTATATATCTAGAAAATACAATTCTAATGTAGAAAATCATAAAAATATCAGCACTAGACATATTATAAATGAAGATGATTTTTATAATAAATCTTTAAAATATCTAGGATTTTCTTTTATTGTTATGGAAGAATTAAGTATTCTAGAACAAATACAACTATTTACAAATGCCTCTTATATAATATCACCGCATGGAGCAGCATTGACATTATCACTATTCACAAATAAAGATACACAAATTATAGAAATTTTACCAATTGTAAATGATAAATATCATTTCAAAAATATATGTCAGTTTTTAGATATACCATATAAATTATATTCAAATGTAAAAGTGTTAGATAATTATTTAAATATGGAAATAAATATTGATGAGTTTAAATTTTTTATTTTATAATATGTTCCAGTCATTTGAAGAATTAATCATATCTATATCATAAAATTTTGGAATTTTACTTCTAGCATACTTATGATAGTAAATTGGTTTACTTTTGATAAAATTACTTGAAAAATATAACAAGTATATTATTGTCCCATAGAGACTATCATATATATGTATTTCTTTACTATTTTCTATAACACTAAGTAAATCTAAAATATAATTTGAGCGATCATTTAAATAAATAATAGGATATTCTGAATGTATTTGTTTCATTGTATCAACATTGTGTACTACTATATAATCACGTGGTACTAATTGCTGTTGTATATCTTCTAAAGATTTATTACGAGTTATTGTAAAATATTTACATATATCTTCTTTATTAAAATAAGAGTATGTATAAAAATATACACGTTCATCAAAGTCAGATTCATTTGCATCTCTTTCTTTAATAATATTAATAAAATTTGATACTATATTTTTATTTATACCTTCTCCAATATTATGAGCTGAATTTTTTAATAGATGAAAATTTATAGTATTTTCATTTATATTCATCTGATTCATTGTCATAGGTAAACACTGTGTAGATTGATGCCCATCTATTAAAAATATATATTCATCTATGAAACTTGATATTATATTTATAGCGCTAGGATTTCCTGAAACAATATCTAAATATATTTTTCTATTATTGGGGTATAATATATTTAACATATCTTGTACGTTTATTTCTGGAATAAATAATACTACCTCTTCAAATATAGAATTATAATAGTTAATCATTGATGTTAATATTATAAAATCGGTCCACCCCCAATGAGGAGCAAAAACTGCTTTTTTTGGAATCTTTAATATATTTGTATCCTGTATTATAGTTTGTGTATGTGCGCTTATAGGATGATTGTAATAAAAATCACTTATTCCATTTTGTTCTAATATACAGTTCTTACCAGATGCTCTACAATAATATATATAGTTATTAAGTTCAAGCTTCGGTATAAAATTGTTTTTAAATAATATATATTCTCCATCACATATATTATCTGTAATAGTGTATTTACAACCTTTTTGTTTTATATTTTCTATTAATATGTCAATATTAAATTTACTTTTAATAATAAAAAATTCATAATTACAACCTTTGAAATAATCTAAATTACTTATATGACATTGGTGTAAATCAATAATAATTTTCATATCTACTTAAATATAGTTAAGCTTTTTAAATCATGAATATATGTATATTGCTACATACACATTGTGATTATAAAGATATATTATATATTGCAGTTGATAGATTAAATAAATATGGACCTAAATATGATATATATGTATTGTCAAATTATTACAGCAATTGTATTCCAAATGATAAAACAATAATATATAATGATACAATGTCATTTGCACAACGTATCAATAATGCAACTAAAATATTACCATACAATTATATATTATTAATGAGAGATTCTGACATTCTAGTAGGGGAAACAGATATGGAAAAGTTAAAACTAATAGAAGAAACAATTATAAAACATGATATAGATTGCATTCGATTAAATAATTCTGGAATAGAGGATAGTGATTTAAATAATAATTTAGAAGGAGATTGTTACGTAATTAATATAAATTCTCCATATTTATTTAGTCTATATCCAACTATTTGGAAAAAAAATTCTTTAATGCAATTAATGAATGAATTTATAGAATATAAATATTATGATTTAGAATCTCAAGTACTAAATGAATATTGTAAGAGATTTTATAATTGTTTTGTATATAATAGTACATCTAAAATAAGACAATATAATGAGCGATATTCTCATATAATTAAATTTATACATATACTACAACATGGTAAATGGACGTACGTTCATGACCCAAATTATGTATTAGATATACAAAAAGAATATAATATTGATTTAAATATTAGAGGTTTTCATAAAAGTAATTATAGGAGACCTTCTCAAACAAATGGTTGGAATCCATACACATAAAGAATTTATATATATTTATATTAATGGATAAGTTAAAAATAGCATATGTAAAATCTTCATTATATTGGGATTTATGGGTATGTGATATATCAAGTAACTATTTTGATTTATTAAAAACAACTCTTCTGCGCTGCCCAGCAATTGCTTTGTCAGAAAAATTAAATACTGATTTTATAATTATTAAAGAAACATTCCAAAGTTCTGAAGAACTATATCATAAATTAACACCAGGTATTTTTAATATTAAAAATAATCTACAATACAGCAATCTAAATAAAAATCCAGATTTAAATTTTTTAGATGAAACCCATCATAAACATACAACAATAGATAATGTTTCTCATGATGTTAATACAATTGATTGGTTAAAATACGATATTGTTATTACAATAAATATGTGTATACCATCGTATATTATTCATAAATATCCATCTATATTATGGTGTTATATAACTGGAGAGAATACTGGAGAATATATTGAAACATTATATAAGCCATATGATATTGTATTGAATCAAGACCTAACAAAAGTATGCCCAGAACATTCAATAGGATTCCCATACACATTTTTACATCCTTATACATTAGAAAATATAAATAAAAATCTTATTAATAATACTACTAGTAAAAATGGAATTTATATGGAAATAAATAACACAACTCAGAGACCGGTCACAGAAATACCTTTATCTATTATGGAAATATCGAATGTAACAAATTTACATATTTATATTCATAGCCAAAATATAATTCAAAATATTAAAAACATGTATAATTCTAAATATTTTTTGAAATTAGAGGGAAGAAATATAAGAGGGAATGCTGTTTTAGAAGCAATATCCGCAGGTTGTGTTATAATTGCAAATCCAAATTTAGTAAGATATAATGATTTAATACATGAAACCTGTAAAATAAATGATAATAATGATGCTATTCGTATAATAACATATTTAGAGAATAATCCTGTTATATATAATGAAGTTCTACAATTTCAAAGAGAATATATGGAATTACATTATTATAAAACCCCTTTAGAAAATTTATACAAACATTATTTAAAAAAGAAATCCCTACTATAAATATGATTATACTAGATTTACCAGATTTATTTAGAACTCAAAGTCCGCATACATACCCACCCTTCAAAAATGGTCATTATATGGAAGAATATTTTTATAATTATGTTTTAGAAAATAAAGAGCTATTTGACAGTATTAATGCTATATATATACCAGTATATTGGACAAATTTACAAGTAAGTGGTGATTATGAATCTAAAAAAGAATATTATAATGAGTATTTGAAAGAACAATATGCTAAATATCCAAAGAATACTAAATATTTTACAATCGTACAACATGATGATTGCGTATTATTGAATCTTCCAGAATCTACAATAATATTTGGAGCATGTAGCGGTCATATACCTTTACCACTTATCTATGAAGATAAAAATAAGACCTTAGAAACTATACAGAAAAATAATACTACAGAAAAACTTATTAGATGTTCTTTTGTTGGTTCTCAAACTCACACTATAAGAAATAAATTAGACATATTAAAAGAATTGCCAGCCTATCTTATACAAACAAAAGGATGGGATGTAAATGTAAATGTAAATAATGCAAATAATTTTATATCGATTGCCTTACATAGCACGTTTACATTAGCCCCAAGAGGGTATGGGCGAAGTTCTTTTCGATTCTTCGAATGCTTTTTACTAAATACTATACCTATTTATATTTATGATGATATAAATTGGTTACCTTATCAAGATATACTAGATTATTCTAAATTTTCTATAGTGCTACATGAAAGTCAAATAGAATCTCTTCCTAAAATTCTAGAATCTATTAGTATAGAAAAGCAAAAAGAGATGTTACTAGAAGTTAAGAATCATAAAAAATATTTTAGTCTAAAGTATATGTCTAATTATATATGTGATACTCTTAAAAAGAATAAAACATATACTTTAACGAAAGGAAATCAAACTATGACTTTTCTTCAATAGGTAGAGAAAGACCATTATGTAATTGTTTCGAATGAACATGTAGATTGTTGATTCGTAACCATTGTGTTCCATCATATATGTATGGAATTTTACGCCCTTGTGTATCAACTTTCCATTCAAATACTTCTTTTGTATAATCAATAGCACACCATTCTGCTTTCTTACCTAATGTAACTACACCCTGTGTATGATATGGATCAAGTCCTAATAAACAACATCCAATCGCAAGTGCATCAAATATACTGTTATATTTAGAAAAGTTCATATTGGCTTTTTCTGAAATATCAGACTTGTTCCACATAATTGGTAAAAGTTGTACTTTACTTGGAGCCATTTCAAAATATCTATATAGTGTTGTCATTTCTGTTAGAAATTCATTGGAATTTGAAATGAAATCTAATATATAGTGTAAAAAGTTATCTAAACTATTTTCTTGTTTTACATACATTATTCCAGATGAACATCTATCATCATTATCATACATATAACATAATTCACTTTTAGAAAATTCATTTAACCAATTATGAGGGTTATCATAAATTAAATTATCTAATTCTAGAAACAAACAATCTTGTAAATTTCTAGAAACCATTAAATTACGTAATAAAAAGAATCGTTCAAAACTACGTATAAATAATTGTTCACGCCCTTTTAGATTTTCTACAATACAGAACTTATGCATATTTTTATTCACTACGTCAATAAACTGTAAATTACAAACACTTTTATAATCAATAATTGTTACATTATATTTTTGTATATTGGATAAATATTGAGAAGTAATATCACTCACTATTAAGTAAATATCATCATTAAAAAAACATCTTATTTGATGAATTGATTCTACTATATAAGAAGGTAGAGTTCCTACAAAACTCAATGCTACAAACATATTATATTAATATAATATAAAGTTTAGACCCTTTTAAATAATTTAAAGAACATTTATAAATAAGAATAAGAAAGAATGAATATTGATTATAATAATTATATTCATTGTGTATTAGAAAATTGTAAATTAGAAGCAAGCTTATGGAATTTTAAATCAAATATACACTATCAAACAATTTTAGAACACGTATCATTTGAAGAAGGAATTCGTTATTTTGAATCTATAGAAAAAGAGTTTCAATCTGTATTTTTTCTAAATATTAAAGAGATTTGTGAGTTTATAGAAGAAAATGATTCATTAGGCAATCCAATTAAATATTCTTATGGAAATGTTATACAATGTTCTCCAACAAATATACGATATATATATCACAGTCTTCTTATATTATCATATATGAAGAAACTGAATTTAAATAATATAAATATTGTAGAGATTGGTGGAGGTTATGGTGGATTATCATATTATTTACATAAACTCAGTAAATACTATGATATTGTAATTAGTACATATAGTATTTTTGATTTAGATTATGTATCTATTCTACAAAAGGAATATCTCAAACAATTAAATATTCAAGTAGATACTTATACATTAGATGATAGATTTAATCTTAAAAATAATTCATTTCTAATTAGCAATTACGCATTTAGTGAAATATCGAAACCTCTACAAGAATTATATAGAACTAAAGTTATACCATATTGTAGTCATGGTTTCCTTGTTTGGAATCATATTCCATTATATAATTTTGTAGAACATACAATAACACATGAAACTGAAAGACCTACAACAAGTAAAACAGATCATAAAAATTTATTTGTATACTTCTAACCAATTAAAAAATGGGATTGCATATTTGGATTTATATATAATGCTGCTGTTGCCATGTTGGAATTAGGAAAAATAAAATGGTCACCTTTTGCCAATAGTAATATAGTAGTAGTAGCAATAACACTATTTTCTTTATTACCATTATATGTTGAAACTTGTTGAGCTTCAAAATCATTATTTGATGTTTTTACAGAAAATGGATGAACTATTTCTATGTGAGAATATTTAGATTTAAAATGATGCTCTGCTTCATATATGTCTGTTGCTAATATAATAATACATTGATTATTATATAGTTCTAACAATCCATTAATAACATTCTCATATTGTTGATATGTTGGCATACATTTATTTGGTTGTTCATGTGCGAGAGCATGATGGCGGAATAGAATTGAAATAATTTTTTTATCAGTTTTTATTTCTGGCACTTTATCCAATACTTCTGACTTTATTTTAATATATTTATTCCATAAATCATGATACTTTTTTCTCCAACTATTATCTTCATGAAGAAAATTTGCAAAGCATCCAGTTGCTTCATATGTTATATAGTTTTTCATATTAATATTTATCAGTTCTTCACTTATAGTATTATTATATTCATCAAATATATAGCCAAATATTTCATCAAGCCCATAAAATTGTGATACGTTAGAAAAAACATCATATGATATTTTATGTATGTTTTTATAATATAATAGATAATTCATAACTTTATTAAATATTGACCAAAACCCAGCATGATGATACTTCAGAATTAAATGTACCGGTTTTTCAGAATTTTCTAACATCATATCATATTCCTCTTTATTTTGTAAAATAGACCAATCAAGACTTTCTCTATTCATATATTTATTAGTATGTATAAATGTTTATATAGTTATAAGGGTATAAACAATTAATTAATAAAATAATTAAGGATGGGGTTTTTAGTAACATATAATAAAGGCAGATTAGGTAATTGTATATTTAGATTTCTAGCATCAAGATTATTTGTCATATTTTATAAATATATTCCCATAAAAACTATGAATGATAATTATTATCAAGAAATAGATGATACTATTTTTAAGAATATATGTAGATATTTATTAAATAATGGATCCCTGCCACCTAGCAATACATTAAATTATGATTATTTATTATTTAATGGTTATTATCAAAACGATTTTATATATAATTTGTATAAAAAAGAAATTATTCAATATATTAAAAATAATCCTGATGAAACTATTGAAACTGATAGAAATGAAATATATTATGCAAAAGATATTCTAGGTGATAAACCTAAAATAGATTTTGAGTATAAAACTATAATACATTTACGCATTGAAGATTATATTGAATTAGGCTTAGTAATGGACCCTCGCTGTCTAGAGCCGGTTTTAGAAAAGTGTGAACAACCTTTTTTATTCGTTCACAAACCTATATCAAATGAATATGATCGAAAATATATAGACTTCTTCAAAAAAAAATATATTTCTTCTAAATATTATTGTGAAGATGTTATACAATGTTATAATTTAATGCGACACGCAGAAAATTTAGTATGTAGTAAATCTACATTGTCATGGATTGCAGCATTATTTAATGAAAATAATACTAAGGTATATATGCCAAAAAACTATGGTACTATAGACCATGAAACATTTCAATATCCAAATAATAATACAGAAATATATGAATGGAAAACAATATCAAAAGATGACCTTATGGCTTTATAAAATAGAAAATCTTATAATCAGTACCTTCCTTTATGCGAAACTCTGCTTTTACCTCTTTATCTGTTTCAAAGAAATGTACTGCTCTCTTTACATCTTCCATCCAGTAATCATCACCGGCCATAACACCCCCAGACTTAATCTTGGACCACCAAGCATATAAGTCTTCTAGTACATATTTAAATTCATGATTCGCATCCACAAATATAGCATCAATACTATTATCTTGAAAATCATTTGAGGCTTCAATACTTGTTTTACGAATAAATTCTACACGAGGTGCGAAAGGCTCTACTTGTAGTTTAACCATTTCACAAAAGTCATCAAACTTTTGGTCAAGACTTATAGGAGCATTTATATTCTTTATTCCATCACTAAATCCATCATTTGGATAGTATTTATATTGGTCAACCATGTAATGTTTTTCTACATTTGTATTTTCTAGAATCTGTTTGCTATGTTGGCCGTATCCACACCCCACTTCAACACTAATCTTAGAGTTATATTCTTTGATTAGTGATGAAAACACCCCATAATATAAATCACCCCAGCGACATGTTACAACTTCCCTATTATAATAATCACGCACTTCAGAATTCACCATTATATGTTTAAATTTATATTTAAACTTTAAACCAGAATATAGTAATATGAAATACTTTCATTACCACAATTTAATTCCATATTTTGATGTTGCATTAATGGATACTGAAACTATTGTAACAAATCCCAAGTATGTTTCTATTAGTGTAACGTTAGAAAGACCACCTGCTGAAGTCGCAAAGAAACTGTATGAATCCAAGATTGTATATATCCATCCCGATGGTTTTGAAAAATGGAAGAATATTCTTATATTGCTGAATAAACGTAAGCCATTACCAATAAAACTTATTACTATGAGCGGCTCTGATTATTACTTCGACGATGATGTGCTAGAAGAGCTGTATAAAACCTTGCCAAATACAGAGTTCTGGATTCAGAACTATACTGGTTTAGTAGCAGATAGAATAAAGATTCTACCTATTGGCGTGAATGGCGATTATGGAGATATTATTGAGAAAGAATACTTATTTGGCATTTCCTATTTTTCAAATTCTGGAGGATTCCGTGAAGAATTAATTGAGTTTCTCAATAACCATGAAGAAATGAAAAATTTCTGTACTCCAAAAGTTCCACTAGAAGATTTTCTAAAGTTTCTAAGTAAGTTCTATTTCAATGTATGTCCGATGGGCAATGGGTTTGATACTCATAGATTCTGGGAGTGTCTCATGGTTGGTACGGTCCCGATTGTAAAGAAACATGACTATTTTGATAATTTATTATTTCAGTATCCTAGAATACCAATGATTGTGGTTGATTCATGGGAGCAGTTACCTACGCTCGTTGAAACATTAACACAAGAAAAATATAATTCTATTTGTAAGACTGCAGATATTTCTATGATTGAGACTGAGTATTGGGTGAATAAAATTAAAAGCATTATTTAGAATGCTTGAAAATTATATAAAGTTACCAAATGGTGTAATAAAACAAGTAATGATTAATAAGGTTACATATGACTATGATTATTCCAATAGATATAATGGATATGGTGAGAAAGGAATAGCATTGGCACATTTGCGTTACGGTGTTCTTATAGGAACTTTAGGAAAATCACCAAAAAGTATTGTTGATGTTGGTTATGGTAATGGCGATTTTTTAAAAGTATGTGTAAAGAATATTGATAAAGTATATGGCTGTGATATTTCTGATTACCCAGTACCAGATAAAGTAACAAAAATAGATTTTCAAAATATTGATACCGATGTTACATGTTTTTTTGACAGTTTAGAGCATTTTGATGATATTTATGAAATAAATAAAATAAAAACAAATTATATATTTATATCAGTACCAAACTGTCATTATTTATCAGATGAATGGTTTGAGAACTGGTATCATAGAAGAGTAAATGAACATTTATATCATTTTAATTATGATTCATTATGTAAATTTATGAATGAATGTGGCTATGATTGTATTTATACATCTAATTTTGAAGATATAGTGAGATTTAATCCAAAAGTATATCCTTTAGACAATATTTTATCATGTATATTTAAAAAGAGGTATTAATTTTATTTATAATATTAGTTGTCGAATAACCATCTAAGTAATTAAAAAGTTTTACATCTTTTGCATATTCTCTGCCAGGGAGTTTTTCAATCGTATAATCCCCACCCTTTACTAAAATATCTGGATTTATAGTTTTTAATATTTCAGTAGGAGTTTCTTCATTAAATACTACTATCCAATCAATATCATTTATAGCATTTAGCATTGCTATCCTTGAATCTAAATTATTAATAGGTCTAGTATTACCTTTTAGTTTTCTGATGGAATCATCACTATTTAATGCAACTATAATAATATTATTAGCATTATTTAAACTTTTACAATATTTAAATAATTCTAAATGACCTTTATGTAATATATCAAAACAACCATTTGTAACTATTGTAAATTTATTTATAAATTTAATATCATTAATTGATATAATTTTATTATTATTAAAATATTTATTTGCTAATAATATATCTTCTTTTTGAATTATATATGTCCCAGCATGTTTTACTGATTGCGTTGCAATATAATTTGCTATTTGTAAAATATATTTTTTATCATTAATTAATGGAAAATAATATGATACAATACTATTTACTATATCTCCAGCGCCAGTAACATCAATAACATCTATATTTTCTTGATTGTTTATATAAATTTCTTCATCTTCATTATATAATGATATACCTTTATCTGCTAATGTTATTAATACATGGTTTGATTCTACTAATTTTTTAATATGTTTATGCGTTTTAAATAAATTATCAAATGATATATTTATTCCAAATATCTTTTCAACTTCTAAACGATTTGGCTTTATTAAACTACATCCAATATATTTTATATAATTATTTCGTGGATCAACTGAAGTAAATATATTTAATTTATTTGCTTCTTTAATTATACTTTGACAAAGAGATTCACTTAAAAAACCTCTATTATAGTCAGAAAAAATAATAGAATCTATTTTATTATGACTTAATATATGTATAAATTGATTATATATATCTATTTCATCTTCCTTTGTAATTGTATTATAAATATCTAAATCATTTCTGAATATTAATTTATTATCAACAAAATATCGATGGATTGTTGTTGTAGATGTATTATTTTTTAATAAATGGGATGATACATTTTTATAATCTTTTAATATTGTTTCTATTTTATCTCCGTATATGTCGGTGGAAATTTTTGAAAATAAATATATATTATTACATCCTAATGAATGTATATTTGCTAGTACGTTCCCACAGCCTCCTAAACTATATGTTTCATTATCATTTAATAGTATCGGAATCGGTGCTTCATTTGCAAGCCGTTTAATATGTCCATTTATTTTATGGTCTAATATAATATCACCAAATATTATAATATTTGGAAATTTTATTGATAACATCTATTATATTCATATATTATTCTATTTTTGATTTAATCTCATTAAAAGGTATATTCATAAAAAAATTAGGATATGAATATGAAATTTTATTATCATATACGAACCATTTTTTAACATTATTAAATGCGTATGTATTAAAACAAGAAACAATCGGTCCAGTATTAATGGCAATTATATATTTAACATGTGTGCTTATAGCAGCTATATGTTTAACTGATAAATTATCATCTCTACTACATACAATATTATCAACCTTTTCTGTTGTAACTATTTTATACTCTTTTGATAATTCTCTTATTAAATTATCAAAAGCATTCTTATTTTCATCATAATTATATTGACCACTATATGGTCTTCCATTTATAATTAATATATCACATCCTTTATATTTATCATTTAATATATTATATTTAATAATTAAATCATTATCTATATATTTGAATTCTGTAATAGGTGGCAATCCTATTTTATTTCCTACTTCTGTAAAAAAATCAACTAAAAAATCATTAAATGGCATATTATTTTGTATAATATTTACGTCATAATTTCTTTTAAATTCAGTATTACCAATCCATACATTAAAAGTATCTTTAGGCATATCATCAGATAATTTAAATAATTTAATATTTGGTATTGTTATAAAATTATTTAGTTCATTTATATATTTTTCATCAATATAATAATGTATTTCAATATTGTGTTTTATTAAATAATCTTTAACACTTAATAAATATATTGTTGTAAATAAATGGTCACCTAAATGATAAGCATTTGTTAAATTTATTATTTTTAAAATATTTCCACCTTTTTGTTTCTTATTTTTTCTTGTTTTTCTTATTTTTCTTTTACCACCTTCACCATACCTACTAATCTTTGTGCACCATGGTGGATAAATATTATCAAAATAATGGTTATCATTATTTTCAACCCAAGGTTCTGGCATATAGATATGTGCATTCTTATTTTCTATACAGTAGGCTCCAAACCAACTATATGTAGAATTTGATATAATACCTCCTCTACATTTTGACATATAATATAATGAATCTAATCTATTATCACCTATATCATAAACAAGCTTATTTTCTAACATTTCAGTTAAATTATTATCTATAAATGACTTAGCTTTATCAATCTCATCAGATATAATTATATATTTACTATTATTAAAATCTTTATTTATTAATGATATAGATTTTTTAAAATATTGAACTAATGAATCCATTGGTCTATCCTTTTCATAATCTCCAAATCTAAAATGTATGAAAAATAAGTTTGATTTATCTATATCTTTTATAATATTATTTAATGGTTCAATTAATACAGGCCTTATTTCATTTTTTGGAAAATATTTTATTTTATGAAATAAACCACTCATAACATAATTTTCATTTGGATTTTCATCACTTATATCATTTATATCTGTTATTTCACCCATTCTTTTAAAGTTTGATATATCTATTGAATCATCTAAAAATCTAATATTTGGAAATAATTGTAGAATCTCTTTATTTGATTCATCATCAGATATATGATTATTACCAACATTTTTAAAATATAAATCCATATTCCACTTTTCAGCAAATCCATATCCTGCCATTATTTGGAAAAATCTATTTCCTAATCCATGTTCTAAAATCATAATTAACATATTTTTATTACCACCAAATTGAATATGACTAGTAAAGATATCTAATAAACTTTTAGATGTTCCATTACCATGAACTAATATTGGGTTTGTGCCTGTCTCCTTATATGTAAATTTTTCATTATCAAATTGAAAATCTTCTTGTTTTACATCATGCATTGATAAAAATATTACTGCTTTACTATCTAATACTATTTTATCTCTATTTTTAAAATACATATCAGTCCAAAACCTTTGGTCATCAATATCATCATCATTATAATTATTAAATATTTGTTTAAGAGTACCTACCTTCCCAACATAACCACCACTGTTTAGATAAGGGAACGGTTCATTTTTTGTATCTAGATATTCTAATTCTCGTGAACCATCCGGCCAACAAGCATTTTCTGCTGAAATTACAATATCTTTGTTAAATGATTTATACTTATTTATCAACTGCTCTGGTGTATCAAGTACCATAACATCCCACGCATCACTGAATAGTAGAATATCATTATCATTCTTATCTTTTAAATATTCTTTTGGATATCTTAATTTCATACCAAATTTACCACCTTTAGAATGACCTAAATTAGTCGTATCTAAATCTAGACCTAATACTTCAAGATTCCACCCATATTTTTTTGCAGATTTTATTAATCTTTGTAGTTCTGGTGTATCTTTTGTAGATACTGTTATATAATGTACAGTTTTATCACCACCATTTTGTGATTTGTAGTATCTTTCAAATAATTGTAATCTATCTTTCCCATCACCGTTGCCATGCACAATAAGAGGTTGTGTATTAGTAGGTTTATAAGTAAAAATATCATTTGTAAAATCATAATCTTCCGCTTTTGTAGCATGCATTGATAAAAATATTTCTGCTTTACTATCAATTGTAATCTTATCTTTATTCTTCTCATATATATCTCTCCAATATGCTTGGTCTTGTACTTTTTCATTGTTATACGGTTCTAACATCTTTTTTATAGTTCCAGCTTTTCCAATAATACCACCAGAGCATAGATAAGGGAATGGGTCGTTTTTCAAATCCTCAAATATATATGCCTTCGAGGGGTCAGGGCTACAATTATTTTCACCAGAAATAACAATATCTTTATTAAATTTCTTATATCTTTTAATCATTTCTTCTGGAGTTCCTAAGACATATGCATCCCATGCATCACTAATTACAACAATTGTATGAGGATCTATATTTTCTAAAAATTGCTTTGGATATGAAAGTTTCATTGAAAAATTACCTTGTTTACCATTTGTATCTTTATTATTATTGCCATTATTTAACCATCCTAAATTTGTTCTGTTCAATTCAAGACCTAATACCTTAATATTCCAACCAAATTTTTTACCTGTAGTTAATAGTTTTTGTAGTTCTGGTTTATCTTTTGTTGATACTGTTATATATTCTATTTTATCTTGATTTCCTCCTTTTATGATTTGTTTTTTCTTAATAGTCTTTCTTTTATTAGTCTTCTTTTTTCCACCTAATTGGTTTTCTTTATTGATTTTTTCAGTATTACTAAACCCATCGCGTTGCACTGTTAATGCGGGTTCTACATAAATTGTTTTAAATTTATTTGTATTAATATAATTAAAATCTATTAACCAATTCTTATCATAATCCCATTCTAGCATGCGGTCATATGCTTCCTTTTTATACAACATCATATGTGTATTAATACCTTTATGAATAGAATATATTTTGTTAGATTCGTCAATAGTATCTATCAAATTTGTTTCTGAACCATGAACGACTTTTAATCCTCCATTAAATATCTCCCATTTTTCACTATTATCATCAAGCCATTTTTTAACTTTAACCCAACGTTCATTAAAATTATCTAACGGTTTACAATCGTCATCAAATATAAATACAGAATCCATATTTTTTTCTTTTGCAATTCGTATAATTGCTTGATAAGATTTACCACACCCTTTATGACCTTCCTCATCTTTAATAGCATTAAATCGTTCAAGAAAAAAATTTGTATTTTTAAAATCTTCTTGTATTTGCTCCCATTTAGAAGTACGTTCTTCTATATTAACTACATATCCTTTATATACAGTTAAATTAAAATAGTCTTCAAATAATTTGAGTTTATCTTTAATATTACCATTTGCATGTATAAATACTGGACTTGTACTTGTATCTGTATATGTAAATCTATTATCTTTGAATTCATAGTATTTACCATCAGTATCCCATGTACTCAAAAATATTTCAGCATTATTATCTAATGCGATTAAATCCTTATTATTCAAATACATTTCTGTCCAAAACAATTGGTCATTCATCTTTTCACCCTTATAGAATGTCATTAAATGCTTTAATTCCTTTACTTTACCAATAAACATTCCTGCACATAAAAATGGAAATTTTGTATCTAATGTATCATATAAATCTCTTTTAGAACTATCTGGAGAGCACGCCTTTTCTGCGGAAAATACAATAGGTTTATTAAATTTCACATATTTGTCATACATTACTTGACAAGTATCGAGTGCGACTACATCCCATGCATCGGTCCATAATACAATATCATCATCTTTTTTATCCTTCATATAATCATTTAATCCATTTAGCTTTAATGAAAAATCTCCATAGTTTGTTCCTTTTGTCCCGTTTTTTTTATTTTCATCTTCCCATCCTAAATTTTTCCTATTTTGTTCTTTGCCTAATACATCTACTTTCCAGCCTTTTATTTCTGCACTTCGTACTAATCTCTTTAACTCTGGTGCATCCGCAGTAGAAACTGTGAAAAAATTTATATTACATATATCACCTCCTATAATCATACTTTCTTGTTCTGCAGTATAATTACTAAGATTTTTATCAACAAAATTTGTATTACTAACACCACTATATTGAACTGCAATAGCACCTTCTGACATTAATACATTACGAAATCTGGGAAATTCATTAATCCATGAATCATACTTTGGGTCAACAAATGGTTCTCCATCTTTTATTGCGTCCATTACCATTGGTTCCCATTCAATTGCTTTAGTATATCCACTTTTATTTACATATACAAAATGAGCATATCTACAGCCTGGACCATTACTTTGTATTAGTTTTATATCAGGTTCTAAATTTGCTACTGGAGTAGGATTTGTAGGCCATACTACTCCTCCATTAAATATATCCCAATTATCTTTGTTTTCATCTAAATACTTTTTAATAGTTGCCCAGCGATTATTAAAATTTTTTGTAAGTTTACAATCATCTTCAATAATTAAAATAGAATCAAGGCCCTTTTCTTTTGCCATTTTCACTAAAGCCACATGTGTTAGCCCGCAACCAATATGACCATTCTCATGTTTAATTGCTGCAAATCTTTCAACTTCGATATCAGTATCCTTAAAGTCATTTTGTATTCTCTCCCATTTTTCAGGACGTTCATCCAAATTAATAACATATGCCTTCATTGATTTTTTCCCACCCGTCTTTATATCTATATCTACTACTGTAGCCCAATCTGGATATATATCATAATCTTTATCCTTTATTAGTGATGACATCCAAGGTTTAGGAAAATATACCTTTTCTTTACCTGATAAGTAGGCACCAAACCATGCAAAAGTAGAATTCGGTATTATTGCTCCTTTACATTTTGACATATAGTATAATGAATCTAATCTTGATGTATTTGGATCAAATATTAGTGTATTTATATGTAATACATCATTTAAATTATCATTTATATATTTTTTAGCATCATCAATATTTTTTGAGAGTATTAAAAAACTTACATTCGGATTAATGCTTTTAATCTCATTTATACAGTATTTATAATAATTTACTAAATTAAGATTAGTCTCACTATAGTTAAGATAATCATCTAGACGAAATTGTATAAAATAAAGATTTTCTTTATTTATATTTTCTAATATACTGTTGTTTGGTACTGGAATATTTATATTAACTTTATCAGAGAAATATTTTTCACTTTGAAATGTCCCATATAAAATTGTATTATCATTTGGTTTAGGAAAATCTTCATAAATATATCTTTCCTTTTCACGGTATTCTATAGGAAAATTACTAGAAATATCTAATATAGGAACATTTGGGAATAAGGTTTTTATATGATTTATTGATTCCTCTAAATCACTATGATCATTATCTAATATGTGAGATTTTACTATACAAAAATCCATATTCCATTTCTCAGCAAATCCCAGTCCAGCAAGTATTTTAAATATTCTATTACCTAATCCTTCCCCCAATTCAATAGTTAATATTTTCTTATTACCACCTTTCTGTCTCCGTGTTAATTTTTTATTCATCTTAGATTTCTTTTTGCTTCTCATCTAATTATGAAATATAAAAGTATTTATTTTATCCGGACATAGTAGTTATGTCTTTTTTAAATAGAATTGTTGATAAAGTCTATGTTATAAACCTTAAAAAAGATACTAAGAAAATGAATGCTGTTAAAAAAGAACTGGACGACCAGCATATTGTATATGAACGATTTGATGGTGTGCTAGGAAAAGAAGTGAAAAATGATCCTAGAATTAATAAAACATGTAATGATTACTGCGCTGACGGAATAAAAGGTTGCGCACTATCTCACAGAACTATTTGGGAAACAGCACTAAAGAATAATTATGAATCTATTGCTATCTTCGAAGATGATGTAATATTTAATAAGAATTTTAATACAACTCTTCAACTAAACTATAACGATATCCCGACAGATTTTGATATAATATATTTGGGTGCGATGTTTGAATGTGGTGATACATCAATCTACAATAGACTAAATGAAACTCTACAAGGAATACACAATACCAGAATAAATAAAAATATTTTAAAAGTAAATGGCTGTGGTGGATTATATGGTTATATAATTTCAAAAAAATGTATTCAAAATTATATTAAAGAACAAATAACATTTCATATTGATATTGATATTACAAAACTTAATAAAAAATATAATCATAAAGCATACGCATTTCAACCAGTACTTGTAGAGCAAGATATTACAGATTCAAATTTAAACTCTAAATTTCCTCCTATTTTAAATATGCTTTTGTCAAATATAAAAATAACAAATCAAAACCATCCTATACCAATCAATTGGCTATTAAATGAAAATGGATATCAGTACAAAAATATGAAACAAACATCTTTAATACTTTTTGTATTTTTATTCTGTTTTTTAGTACCCATTCAATATTATTACGTTCTATTTATTTGGCTAACTCTAGAGTTTATAACTTCAAAAGATATTGTAAATACTCTTATGTATGGAATTATGATTAGTATCCCCTATTTTATTAAATATAACTATTAGATGGCCTTTGTAAATAGGGTATGCGATAAAGTATATGTTATCAATTTAGAAAATGAAAAAGAAAGATTAACACAATTTGATTCTTATATGAACAAACAAGGTATAAAATATGAAAGATTTAATGCGATTAATGGAAATAAAGTTCAACGTAGCGATAAATTGTCCGATTATTGCAATACGTTTTGTACGGATGGTATGAAAGGGTGTGCATTATCGCATAGAGCCATATGGGATACTATGATTGAAAAAGGTTATACTAATATTTTAATATTTGAAGATGATGCTGTTATTAATGAAAATTTTGACCGTGAATTACAAGATGTATGGAATCATTTACCCAGAGACTATGATATTGTTTACTTTGGTTGTTTACTCGGATGTAATGATAATTCAATCTTAAACACTACATTTAAAAAGATTTCTGGTATTGAAACTGAAGAAATCAATGAGTTTGTTCATACCAGTCAAGGAACTACTGGGCTACACGCATATATGATTTCTTTAGAAGGTGCTAAAAAATTTGCAAATAAGCCTATTAATTTTCATATTGATACTCAGATTTTATCTTGGATTAAAACATATAATTATACTGCTTATGCAGTAAATAATAATATGGTTGAAACATCACAAAATAATAGCAATTTATCAGATAAATATCCAGTGTTATTAAATTCGCTTCTACATAATATTAAAATAAATAATCTAAAACAACCCACGACATTAGATTGGGGATTGGGTGAAAATTTTATTCGGTTAGGATATTTTAATATTAATTTTTTAATAGTTTTATTAATGATTATGGTGTCTCTATTATCTGTTAAATACTATTGGATTATAGGTGTATGGTTGACTACAGAATTATTAGTAAGTTTAGATATCAAAAATACACTACGTTATACAGTATTATTGGGAATACCTATGGGCCTAAAAAAGTATATACTTAAATACACATAGAACATGTTAATTCATAATAATATTGGATATTTATCAAATGTAATTCTTACAGATTTATCAATGAGCACTATAGATTTGTCAATGAATATTATTGTTCAAACACAAACACTGCTGAGAATAATTGATAATAATTTAGCAAATCATCACGCTACTAAATCTGGCATTTTATCATTTGTAATATACTATACATCAAAAAAAAATTTTGATTATATATTTAATGTTTGTGAATTATGGAAACCTAGAAATCTTAGAATACAATATATTGGAAATGTATTTTTACAAGATAATGCTAGTATAATGGCTTCTTTAACAACAAGCATTCCTAAAGTTCATAGCATCTCCTATAAGTATACCAATGTTGATTTTGTTGTTTAGGCATGGTTCAATACACTTGGCTGTATTGCGATAATCATAAATACAAAACTCAATAATACTGCATAAATAACAAATTCTCTTACTTTCGATTTATTTGAAAGATAATCAATTACAATATAGGCGATACCCCATATTGCAATCCACCATAATTGTACAAGAGTAATATACCCTATAATTTCTAGATTAATATTGCTTTCTGTCATCTACATAAATACAAGATTATATATAATTAAAGATGAATTCTTTTGTATTTGTTCATTTGATGGGCGGAATGGGGAATCAAATGTTTCAATATGCTGCTGGCTTACTACAAAAGAAGCTTACCAATGGAAAATTATATTTAGAAAAGGCTGTAGAGAATCCGCATGATACTTCTGATTACAGAGATTTGCTATTTACAGAAGGTGAAAAGTATGATACTACATTGCCTTATCATCTTACGTTATATCAAGAGAATGGGTTTGTAGCTTGGAATCCAAATGATTATAAATATCCCGTACTCTTACTGTTTGGTTATTTTCAAAACTATAGAACATTAAGCCCTATACTGCCAGAATTTCGCAATCATATCTTAGAAAAATTGAGTGAGCAACGTAAATACATGTCTAACAAATACAGCACAACTCGGTCGGGGTTTATTCATGTGAGACGTGGCGACTATGTTACATTAAAATGGGAATTAGATAGTTTACAATATTATAAAAAAGCTATGAATATGCTTGATGTGAAAACATGGTACATTCTATCAGATGATATAGAGTGGTGTAAAACCCAGTTTAGTGATAATTGTATAATAGTTGAAGAAACAAACCCTGTATTAGTGATGGCTTTAATGAGTTTAATTACGGATGCTGCTATTATTAGCAACAGCACATTCAGTTGGATGGGTGCTTATTTAGGGTGTGGATTAAAACCAAATAGCGTTATTTATCCATATTGCTGGATAAAAACGGGAACTCCCGATTTATTTCCAAAAGAATGGATGGGGATATAAATATTTTTAAAAATAATTACAGTAATCAATGAAAACAAGCCCACAAGGATATTTAGAATTAAATAAGTTTCCGAACCTAAGACAAGTTCATGCGGACCCTCCAGTATACGTTGTAGAAAACTTTCTTTCAGGCCCAGAATGCGACTATATTATGAAAATATCAGAGCCAAAGCTCGAAGTATCTCATGTTGTTGATAAAGTGACTGGACAAGGAGTGCCACACCCTTCTCGTACAAGTTTATCGTGCTATCATGGATATAGTTTGAAATGGTTAATCTCACGAGTCCATCGCTTAACGGGAGTTCCACAGAACTTTCAAGAGCCTACGCAAGTCGCGAGATATAATACTGGACAGTTTTATCATTCACATCAAGATGCACTTGATAAAATAGGGGAAGATGGTCAGAGAATTGGAACTGTTCTTATTTATTTGAATGATGTTGCTACTGGCGGAGGTACTTATTTCAACACGTTAAAGGTGCGTGTTAAACCTAAAAAAGGCAGTGCGATAATATTCTTTCCAGCAAAAATGGATAGTACAATTGATGAACGTTATTTACATACTGCTGAAGATGCTTCCGATACAAAATGGGTTTCTCAAGTTTGGTTGCGGAATAAACGCTACGCAAATTAATATGTATTTTTTAGTATGCCATGTTCATGTTTAATTCCAATACCAGATTTTCCAACAAATTGTGAATGGGGTCCAATTATTTGGAGAATTCTTCATGGGATAACTTTATACTATGGCAAACTAATGTCTCCAACATATGCAAAAGAACAAGCAACATTTTGGCCCAATTTTATTAATCAAACCCTACATATTTTACCATGTAAAGAATGTAAACAGCATTATAAAGAATATCTAAAAATACATAATCCAATTATAATAAAAACACTTACGTCCGATCAACAAAGATTGTGGGTTCAAAACTTCTTTTTTAATCTACACAATGAAGTGAATGTAAGAAATGATAAACCATTATTTGAGTTTCAAATGTTAGAATCTACTTATAAAAATATCAATTATACATTTGAAATTAAACATTATGAAAAATTATTAAAGATTATATTTCAATATAATGAAGTAACAATGTTATCTTGGTTAAACTGGGTAAGAAGTTTTCGTAGTATTGCTGGCATATATGGTATTACATAGTTGAAAGAATTAGTACAATATTAATAAATATAAATCCAAGAAGAATATTATACAGTATATAATGAGGTGTTGTCTGCTTCTTACATTGTTCAAGTTCATGTTTCAGCATCTTAATCTCATTTAAATAATATTCTTCATCAATATCATAATCTTGCTCAGAATACGTAAATATAGAGCTTTCCTTTTTATAAAATGGAAGCTCTTTCACTTCAAATTCTTCTAACATTCGAGATGCTTCATTCGCTTGCTCCTCATCTTCATAGATACCATTCATAAAGTCATTTTTAACATTATATACAAGATATACCATTCTTTTGTATAATATTTTTATGTAGTATTTTAATTCAATTTTATTGAAATATAGCCCTATAATATCCACTTAATTGTAAGAGAATATGAAGAATCATAAACTTTATTGCAATTAACCCTAAAGCAATAATATCATTTTTTGTAATTTTATTTCCACGAAGATAATATAAAAGTAATATTGCTAATGTAGGTAGAACTCCCATTGCGACCACTTCTATAAAAAATTTTAAAGGATTTTCTATGATATATTCATAATCATGAATTACCACAGACATACCTGATAATGTAATAATAGAGCCTACAATAATAATAATAATAATAGAATTCAGTAATACGTTATTATTAATACCAAATACAGTCGCTACATAGTCATTTACTTTACCATATTTTGTAAATAAAAATGCTGTTACTACGCCAATAAATAGACCCAGACCTATCGGGGCAATAAATTCCTTTGTTAAATCCATCTATTATATTGTTATATTAAAAACCAAGTTTTTTCATAGCACTCATTAACTCGTCCATACTAGAATCCTCTTTTACATTTAATCTTTTAATCATTGATGTTAGCCCACTTAATCCATTATTATCATTCTCTAGTACCATGTTATTTGTTTTTGTAATAAATCTTTCAATTAAATCATCGGCAATCATAGTTTGAACAATTGTAATATTTGTACGTAGATTTCCATTTACACTATTTTCATTCTCCTTATTATCTAAATTATTTATGAGATTTACATAGAGCTGAATAGTGTCATCACTATTTATAGTAGTTTCGTCTAATACATTATATACATCATTATATTCGTCTTTTATTTTGTTTAGTATATTCTTATTTAATTTATTTTCGATTTCAATTACAAACTCTGCAAATTTTTCATCTCCTTCTTTTTCATTCTTTATAACTGATTTAAAATATTTCTTAAAAACATTTAATACTTTTCTATATTCTTTCTCAATATTCTTAGGATTTTTCTTTTTACTAGCGTTTGGTAATCTAATTTTAAAAGTATTCTTTCTTTTAATCTTCTTTTTAAATGTTTTGCTTTTAGATAAGATACTGGAAGTATATTTAGAGCCACCTTTTTTTTCCATCTATTAGTAGTATGGAATATAATGAATCCGATGTTAAAAATTTAATTGCGGTTGGATATTTATCTGGTGTAGTAGACGCATTTGGTAAAGGTGTTCAAATAACTCCAGAGGATATGAAAAGCCGCATGATGAAATCGAATACTATCAGAAGTTCATTAGTAGATAATTTAAGTAATATTGATGCTGTAGCTTTAGTTAAGAGTGGTAAAAGTATAGCTTCGGGAGTTCTAAAAGGTGATAATACGGCTGCTCCCATTGAGTCACATTCAACTTCACTTTTTCAAAGAGCTGAAAATGCTATTGGAAGTATATTTAAGAGCTCTTCTCCACCACCAGCAGCAAATATTCATATTAATTCTGCATTAATGCCTGGTTTGAATGTAACTGCACCAGTAGTACCAGTAGTACCAGTAGTAGCAACAACTCCTAGTGTGAATGTAACTGCACCAGTAGTACCAACAACTCCTAGTGTGAATGTAACTGCGCCAGTAGTACCAGTAGTACCAGTAGTACCAACAACTCCTAGTGTGAATGTAACTGCACCAGTAGTACCGAATGCTTCTGTAGTAAATCCAATGAATCAAGCAGCACCACCAGCGCCTTATACACCAACACCAAATGTTATTGGTGGAAGAAGAAAAAATAAATCAAGAAAACAAAAAAAGTCTAAGAAGACAAAGAAATCTAGAAAATAACAATTTAATATAGGATGTTATTCATAGTTATAATAATAACTATATTATTATATATATTAATATATAATAATTTAAAAATTACTGAAAATTTTGATAATAGTATTGACAATATTCGATTTGGCTATGTAATTAATTTGGATAGTCGCACAGATAGATTGAATGCTATTATAAAGAAATTTGAAGCACATAATCTACCATTATATCGTATTCCGGCAATTAAAGATGCTATTGGTTGGAAAGGATGTGCGTATTCTCATATAAGTGTAATTAAAATGGCAAAGATTTCTAATCTACCATCTGTTCTTGTACTTGAAGATGATTGTAAACCAAATATTAATTTTAAACAATGGTTTGAAATTCAAGATTGGCTAGAAAAGCATAGAGATAAATGGGATATTTTTACCGGCGGCAATAGTTATTATGGGTTCAATTCAAATGATAAACAAAGTATCAAACCCATATGTAATTTAAAAGATTCTATTAAACTCTATTATACAAAACTAACTGCGTTACACTTCTATTATGTAAATAAGAGTGCATATGATAAATTATTAGAATATGAAGAATATTTGAATAAACATCCAAATGAATGGATGCCAGTTGATTTCTGGCCAGATAAAAAGGAACTAAAAATAATAACATGCTCACCTTTCTTAGCAACACAAGAAGTTGATTATAGTGATATTGAAAAGACTGAGAAGAATTTAGATGCTATGTATGAAAACTCAGAATCTATTATTAATGCGGTACACAATGAATCTATATGCGAGCCTTTTCAGAACTTTACAGTAAAAGCATATTCTGGAATATAACCTGAAGATTCTGGTAATCCATTGCCCAACTTATATGGATAAATAGCAATATGATGTGGGTTGTTAGCATGAGCGAAATAAGAGCCCCAATAACTAAATGTGCTATTTGCTACAATAGAGCCTTTCAAACAATTTGACATTACATATAGATTCTCTAGTTCATCTGTTTCTTCACAATAATCAAAGTTTGGTAGCAATTGTTTCGCAAACTCTAGTTCATCACTAAATACTATTACATGTGAGCCACTTGGTATGAGTTTCATTGCGTTGTTATAGTACGACGCAATATCAATTTGATGATGTGGTAAATATCTATAATCTCCTAGACGAACATGAATGAAGAATAAGTTTTCTTTGTTTTGTAAATACTTCTTATGTAAATATGCTAGACGTTCTTTTGAAATACAATTTTCAAAATTAGGTTTAATAATACTAGAGCTAAAATACTTATAATTCTGACGACATCCATGAATAACAAGAGGTCCTTCTTTATATTCTAACACATGATAATTATATAGTTCTTTTTCATCTTCAAGAATCTCATTCCAAGAATTATTTGTTTCAAGAACTTCTACTTCTGGAAATAGTTTAAAAATGTTCTCAAATCTTCCATGTCCTGTGCTTCGAGTTCTCGGAAGAAAAAAGACTAACTTCTTAGCATGTTTTTCTGCATAGGCTTTAGCACAAGCATATTGGAAGATTCTATTGCCTAATCCATCTGTTAAACAAGGTGCTACCCAGTTCATATAGAATATGTTAATATTTGTTTTAAACTATGTTTCAAAATACGATAGCAATTTAAAAAATTGATTTTGTGGCCGGCTATTTTTAAACAACAACCATGACACACTCAATCTTTCCAAGAGCATTTATGCATTATAAGCCAAGAAGTAAGAAGATTTCTGGTGTAATTGTAATTAGTAAGAATAATACAATTCTTATTGTAAAGGGGCGTAAGATGAATAAGTGGTCTTTTCCAAAGGGTCACATTCAAGGAAGTGAAACCGTTCATCAATGCGCATTAAGAGAATGTTTTGAAGAAACTGGTATTTGTTTGAAAGAATATACGTATACCTCCACGAATAAGTTGAATTCTGGTGAATATTTCATATATAAAGGACTAGAAGAAATGAAGTTTAATGTATATGACACGACAGAGATTTCAGATATTGCTTGGATGAGTATAGCTAGCATGATGAATCTAAGAACAAATACTGACATCAACGCATTCTTAGAGAATTATAACAGATATATTTAAAAAAATTGAACCACAATTTTTCATTGATATAAGTATCAATCAAAAATGGAATACTATAAAGAGCGACGCAAGAAGAGTGATAAGGCAAAAGAGAAGTATGAAAAGAACGGCGCTCATTCGGCAAAGCATGTACGTCTGATGGAGCAGATTATATCGAATAAGTGTTTTGTGCCTATTACTAAACCTCGACTAGTAAATTCGTAGAAGAGCTACTATTGATAATTGTTAATCCAGATGGCTTTGATACATCATATTTTCTTATTTCTTTCTCCATCTGCTTAATCATATCTGTAATTCTACTTAATTCTTCTTCTTCTATTTGTATATTTGTTGTTACAGAAAATTGTAGTTTATCATTTGCTCTTGTAATTTTTATACATTGAGGATATTTTGTCTCATTATTAAAAATAAAAACATCTTTAACGCCAGTTATAAAATCCTTCCATGATTCATTCAGACGTTGTAACTCTAACTTTGTGGCTTTCATTTGTAGCGCGAAACGAAAATTGTTTGTTTTTACAATACCTTTAATAATAGTATCTTTTTTGAATTCTGTCGCTACAGATGACTTAGAGTTTTTATTTCCCATTCTAAATATATGTATAAAGATTCTCTTAAGGTGTAGTTAATTTTGGCCTCATTGGATTTATTACAACATTATTTTGTAAATCTAATGGAGGTATTTCAGAAAATTTCTTTACATGTATTTGTGTTTGTGGTTGCTCTAGTGGTTGAAGTTGTGGAGAAGAACGTTTACTAAATCCCACTTCTTGATGAGGAGGGGTAGTTTCTTCAATATCTAAAGATGCTTCCATCTTTGTACCACAACAATTACTTCTTATACGTTTATGATTAACGGTCACATATATCTTGTATATGATTCCAGTGATCAATATAAATGTTGTTGCAAGTCCCGCCGATGTTAATGTATTAGTATCCATCTTATTATACGCAATAATCTTGATGAGAACAATTTAATTTCTTTATATTTAAGGGCGATAGATAAGTATCAGAGTGTTGTAATAACTCATTACACCAACATCAATATTCTTAATATAATAGCTCTCCAGCTTGAATCGAAACTTCTTAGGATCTAGTTGTAGCTTTTCCAGAAGGTGAATACGGAAATCCGTGTACGCCCAGATTTGATAGAGATGTTTGTCACCCTCGCGATGAATAGTTCCTTTCTCATACACAGTCGAATAGAAGGAAATTGTCTTTGCCCAGAACTCCTTTTCTTGCGGAGCAGCACTCATCTGAGAAGTAAGACTTTCCATAATCTGGGGATGTCTCTCATGAATGCGCTCTACAAAACTCTCTACAGCATCTGTTATATAAGGAGTGTAACGCTTCTTTAGCATATGAGCAACAGCATTCTTATGTATATCATTAAGCATGTGAAGCTCACGAACACTAAAGAGAGGAGGAGACATTTGTGATAAGTAAAAATATTCGTTTTTTTGTTTCAATTTTTTATTTTTTCTTAATCATGTATACTATCAATCCAGTATTTACAATCTTCACACTTCTTGTTATTATGATGTTGCTTTGACACTTCACGAAGATTTGCTTTCAGACCCTTGAGACCTGATTCATTATATACAGGTTCCCAACAGTCACCCATAACATCTGAGCAGAAGCCAAGATGGTAGCACATATCCTCGCAACCAGAGTTCCAGAGAGACATTAATGCCGCGCCTTTCGCCTTTTCCTTGGCGGCAGCAACTTGTGTTTCCATCTCAGCAATCTTCTTCTGAAGTTCATCAATACGCTGATATGCTTTTGCAAGAGTTTCAGGGCGGTCAGGATTTGCAGGTGCTGGCTTAATAAGCATACTCTTGTGAATTGTTGTGAGTTTATTCATCAGAGTGCTCAACTGTGCATCCTTACCGGTCCAGGTCGTTTCATCCTCTGGCATTCCAGCAAGACGCTCACTGAGAATGTGGTCAAGAGTGTCATCTACGTGGAAGCTCCAATTTGTCTCACTACTCTTATCATCAGAACTATTATTGAGAAGAATCTTATGCGTGTTAGCCAAGTCAGTGAGATAGTATCGTGCAGTATCATCTTTGCCTACAATCTTCAACATCTCAGAAAGCACAGAATCAAACTCTTCATGCGTCAAACGGTCCTTACACGATGGGCAGTAGTAGTACTGGCGAGAGACAATGGTGAATTCATGAGAGAACTTCTTGTTATATGACTTATAGCCATGTTCTTCAATCGGTCGCATATCGCTACACTCACAGCAACTCTCAGTAACTGTGTTACAATTCTTCTTATGAGTGCAAATAGGTGTTGGCATAGCATTCGCTTCAGCGGTTACAGGGATAAGCTCTGGCATCATATGCTTGAGATGGGTAGCGCAAATAATCTTGCCATTATGCTCTGCACCATGTGACTTGCAACGGAGGCCCTTAGCGGTCTTTTGGCTACAGCGTGTCATCTTTGTTTTGATACAAAAAATATGCACTTGGTAAAATCAATTTTTTTTTAATGCTCTGTATTAAAAAAAATTAATGAGAGATTACTTCTGAAAGAAGTATCTGAATCAATTTTTTTTAATGCTCTAATAAAAAAGGATTTTCACCTTTCATCTTCTCTTTTATATTTTTGTTATTGTTACACGGAGAACTCTGGGCGATTAGGATAATCCACGCATTTTCCGAAATGCTGATTCATCCAGATGTATGCATCATGCTGCGTCGTCATCTCATTCATGTTGACTGACATGATTTCCGCTTGGGACTTAGTCTTGCGAATCTCATCGATCCACGGTTGAGGATTTCCCTTGTGAATCACGATGAACGCATCCACATTCTTATAATATCCAGCGCGGAACTGCTCAAAACGCTTTGCACCAGAAATCTCGTGGAACATAACAGTCGTCCGAATATTTGTATTATTCTTCTTATACGGCCCCATGATGTTGATGTTGCGCAGAATCGTCGGCACATACGGTTTCTCTACAAACTCGATGTTCTCAAAATGGTCAAACTTGTTGTTCGAATTCATCACGCACTTCAAATCCATCTTTGTCATGTCGCAGAACTTGGTCTTGCCGACTTGCTCATCACCTACAATCGCAATAGTAGTCTTGCTATAACTTGTCATCTTCTTTTTTTTGATACAAAAAATATGGGGTTGGTAAAATCAATTTTTTTTAATTCAGAGCATTAAAAAAAATTAATGAGAGATTACTTCTGAAAGAAGTATCTGAATCAATTTTTTTTAATTCAGAGCATTAAAAAAAATTAATGAGAGATTACTTCTGAAAGAAGTATCTGAATCAATTTTTAATAAGGCAAATGGATATCTGCCCATATCTCTCCATAAATAGCATACATCTTCTCATAGCGGTCAGGATGATAAAGAGTCTCAATGAGTTCTCCACGAATTAACTTTGCTCTAGCAATGTTACGCTCTTTTATAATACGAACTTCTTTGTCTTCAGATGATTCTACATAATCTTTACGCTCTTTCAGCCACTCAAAGTATTGCTCAAGAATCTCCTTCACTTCTTTATCAATACTATCACTGTTATGTTTCATATAATAAGAAGTTCTCTGAGATATTAACCATCTCCAACCCACGTCCGTTGATAGAATTGTTGGAATCTCTATAACCATTCTTAAATATTCATTTATTTCTTCAACTGTTATGCTATGAATCATATTCAGTTGAATAGTACCGGCAAAGTTTCCATTATATACTAACTCTTTATAAGACAATTTATCTAGAGAAATGTCGGTGTATCTGGATACAATACGCCGCTTATGATTTAGCATCTTTTGTTCTTGGTTGGATAACTAAAAAATGTTGTTTTCGTTTATTCAATTTTTTTCCTAATATTCACCACAGCAAGAAGGGTGTGCCTTACAACCACAGTCACGAACCATGCACCACCAGCATTGATAGCGCTGAGTTGTATCTATGGTGGCACATTTACATATAGTCTCACGATATTTAATCTCATCATAAATATAGCATTTCATTATAATATAGAGTTCCTTATCTTCGTCACTCTTAATATCACCAAAGCCAAATGCGACATCAAGAATCTTTTCTTTCAGAATCTCAAGCGGAATAATTTCATTCAGTAACCACTTATATTCATTGTCGATATGCTCAAGATAGTATTGAATATAGCTTTTCATTGTGTGAACCTTCCGTTCAGCATAATCAATCTCATCAGTGTCCATCTGAGAGTCGATATAACTCAAGAGTCGCTTGTAGTTCTCGAGCATTGTGCTGCTTTGAAACTTGTCCCATTCTGTCATTTGGGAAGATAGTAAAAAAGGTTGTTTTTTGTTTTTAATTTTTTTTTATTTCGTCTTGTTTGCTCTTTTGTTAGATTGCATCGATATCAACCTCTTCATCTGCGGTGTAGTCGAAGTCAAACGCATCTGTCTGCTTCTTACTCATATCAGAGGCTGTAGCATCGCCAAGGAAGTAGTCAGGAATCTCACCTTTCTTCTTCAACTCAGATGCCTGCTTTGAAGTGATAACACCAATGATGTCAAAGTGTTTGTTTATGTCCTTACCAGACTCAAACTCTCGAGGCGTGACAATGACGATATCATTCGTCTGAATTGGGACCTGGCCCTTGCGACGAAGAACGCCGCGAATCTTGCCAATTCCTTCATACCCCCTCTTTCCTTGCTCAAAGTAAATCTTCATGCGACCATCGCCGAGCTTCGATGTAATCTTAGCGTATGTCGCAAGCTCTACTTCACCAGCCATGACCGCCTCCACTGCACGGCGATTCGCCTCAACACGGTAGTTCTTGTTAGATGTCTTGTGAATGGTTGGCATCTTGTTTTTGGATACTAAAAATTTAGGAATAAAAAATTCAATTTTTATTAATTTTATCTTACGCTCTCAATTCTTAAGAGCAGTTAACATCTGTTGCTAAAGCAATATTATAACTCTTAGCATCTAGTTTAATCTTCCAGATATCGTATGCCTCAATCATATAAGCATCATCCATAAGCATCTCTCCAATTATATTCTGTACAGAAGAAGGCTCACCTTTTACGATAAGCCAGATATGTGGCTTCATAAAATCATCTGCGTCTTTCGAGAGAGACTCTAGAATAGGTCGAATAAAGATACCAGAGTTCTTCTTCTCATCAAAGATGACCCAGCCTCTATCTGGCGTGAACTCAATATTGCCGTGAATAAAATGCTCATATCCTCTTATATTAGAGCGTCTAGAATACGGAATAAGAGTATATCTTATAGACGAGTGTCTACTATTATACATACATCGAGCTGAAGCGTTCTCCATAGTGATACTTATAGTTGGAGGCCGACCGCTTCAATTTTCAGTAAAAAATGCTCTTTTTTTTTTGTTTTAGGGTATTTTTGTTTGTGTTTTTATCTTTACCATGTGCCGACTCTACGCTGTTGCTTGTGGATAGGCTGCATCGGCGTTTCAGGGTTGGTACGAGAGAACTTCAGCTCGCCGTTGTCGTCGACACCAGTGACCCAGAGCCAGCGGCCCTTCATCTGAATCTTCAGTTGCTCATCCATGATCTTAATCTCGTGCTTCATGGCGTTGCGGGCGAGCGTCTCCTCGGTCTTGTCACAGAGCTTCACGAGCTCTAGGAACTTAGAGTCATCCACCATCTTGATGCCAAAGCCCGCGAAGATGCTAGTGTAGGGCTCCAGCTCGTCAGCGTGGATGAAAGAGCACGCGTTCACGTGCGCCTTCCGCACGTCGCAGCCGCCTTCGTAGCACTCGCCCTTACAGCGGCGCGCGCCCTTGGACTTGGAGACACCGCCGTTGGCATAGTCACGCAGCCGCTGGCGGGTCTTCTCAGCGTCGGCAGCCAGCTTCTCGGCGGCGATCTTCTCCTCGCGCGCCTTATCCTCAGCGAGCCTCTTGGCTTCCAGAGTAGCCCTCTCAACACGGCTCATCCGCGCCAGTCGCGCATTCTCCTCGTCTTGGGCAGTGTCGCCCCAAGAGGAGCCATAGCCGTAGATGGCAGCAGCCACCATCTCCTTCATGTACCCCCAGTTGAGAGGGTGCGTGCTGCACGGCTGCGTAGAGTCAGTGCGGCAGTTAACGCAGTACTTGATAGATTGCGTCATTTGTGCTTTATCCAGACGGTCCAGCCAATGAAGGCGACTACGTGGGATTAGGCGGGGGGCGTAAGAGGGGGGTATAGCAGCTCGAACACACCAGCAGTCTGGGCGGGGCCAAATTCAATTTTTTTATTAAATTGAATATAGCGCTAAATGGATGCCTATGCGGGCGCTAGCTCTAAATTCAATTTTTTTTATAAATTGAAAAAAGGGCTAAAAGAGGGCTAAGAGGGGGGGGCGGCGGGACTGGGCAATTTTCAATTTCAAAAAAAAATTGAATTTAGGGCTCCGTGAAAGGCCAGTATTCAATCAAGCAAGAAGAGCCCAAAAGCCCTCTACACGATTACCATGTCCGCCGAGCTCAAGAACACTGTTGCCGCGCTGCAAACCAAGGTCGCCTATCTGGAGGCCACCCTCGCCCAGATGATGGAGAAGGCGGCTAAGAAGGATGCCAAGAAGGCCGCTAAGTTCGCTGCCCGCGCCACCTTGTCGCTGCCTCAGAGCGAGACTGAAGGCGATGCTACTGATGCTGGGCACAGCACGCCTAGCACGCCTAGCACGCCTAAGAAGAAGAAGGCCAAGAAGGTGCGTGACCCTGACGCGCCTAAGAAGGCACCTAACGCATGGATTGTCTTTACCATGCGCGTCGATGCTCTGCTGAAGGAGCATGGCGTTGCCGGCAAGGCAGTGGAGAACAAGCAGTTCGCCTCTGCTCTGAAGACTAAGAAGGGCTATGACGAGTGGGCCGATGAGGAGATTCTCGCAGAGAAGGCCTCTTGGACGAAGCCTGAGGTGAGCAAGCAGTGTGCGGCTGATGCCGCCGCCGTCGCGGCAAGCCTGAGCGACGAGTCTGAGAGCAAGCCTAAGAAGGTGCGCGGCCGCCCGAAGAAGGTGAAGGATGCAGAGCCAGAGGCGGAGGCAGAGGCGACCGTTGAGTAAAAATCCCAAAAAACAAAGAAAAAAGACATAAAACCACAAAAAACAAAATACAACATTTTTTTTAGGTAGAGCACCAAAAAAAAATTGACTAAAAGGCCCCCCTTAAGTCAATATCAACAACCAATATGACCACATTAAAGCCCCTCTGGGAGGGATTCGCCTACAAGCCGCATCAAGAGTATGGTGTAAGCTGGCTTCTGAAGCGTGAAGAGAGTCCTATCCGAGGCGGTCTGCTGTGCGACGAGATGGGTCTCGGCAAGACCATCCAGATGCTCGGTCTTATCAAAGAGTCTTCTACTTTTAGCACGCTGCTAATAGCCCCTCTTGCCGTCATCAACCAGTGGAAGGATACTGCGGAGCGCTGTAAGATTCGCTGTTTCACGTACAATACCAAGAAGAAGACGTGGGAACTCAAGACAAAGCCTTTCTCCAACTCTAGGCATCTGTATCTCATCGGATACGAGTGTCTCGCAAACAACATCCAATATGTCGAGCAGATGAGATTCGACCGCGTTGTCTGCGACGAGGCGCATCGTCTCGGTGTCAAGAACATCCGTGGCAAGATTGCCTCTAAAGGGGTCATTGAGAAGATTGCCTTCAACGCCGTGCGCCGTATCTGTAAGACTGCCGGCTCCAAGTGGTTTCTCAGTGCTACGCCCGTCGTAAACTCTATCGATGACATCTACTCGCTCTTTGCTCTTCTCGACAAGTCACTTGTATCAGAAGAGATTGAGATACTCATGAGCACCTATGCTCTCGCACGTAGCATGGAGCAGTTGCGCGCCTCTATACCCGACGCACCCAATGCGCCCATCATTAAGAACCATCGTCTCGACTTTGCAAGTCAGGCCGAGGAAGACTTTTACGTGAAGATTCAGAGCAACGTCGAGGCGCAGCTCAGTTACAACGAGAACGCTCTCGTTATTCTGCGACTCATTCTCATGCTCCGCCAGTTGAGTATTCACCCACAAGTCTACATCGAGGCCCGCAAGAAGAAGATAAGCGGCGTTTACAAAGACTGGTTAGAGCCCAGCACAAAGTTCTTAAAAATTAAAGAGTTGATGACGGACGAGTCGCATGAGCAGCATAAGTGGATTATTTTCTGCCACTTTCACGAAGAGATGCATCTGCTGGAGAAGTATCTGAAGACGCTAGAGTTTGTCCGTCATATTGAGACCTACTCTGGCTCTCTCGACATGACTGAGAAGACAAATGCTCTAAACAAAGTGCGTGAGCCGTTTGTAGACGGTTCTGAGAAGCGCTGCGACATCTTGCTCTGCCAACTAAAAGCGGGTGGTGTAGGTCTGAATCTTCAAGAGTTCGACCGCATTGTCTTCAGTGGCCCGTGGTGGACGCAAGCCGCGATTGACCAAGGCATTGGCCGTGCTGTTCGTATCGGACAGAAGAACCAAGTCGTCGTACATAATCTCGCATTGAAACAAGAAGAAAGTGTGAACGTGAGAAACATTGATATTTGGATGAGAAAGAAGGCCGAGGAAAAAGAGGCTGAGAATCGCAACGCACTAGAGATGGCGGATAGGAATCTTGTAGAGTCATATTAGATGAATCTTAATAAAACATTAACACAATTTTTATTAGCCCTTCTTGTAACTGGGGTCGCTGTTTATTTTTTAATGACAGTATGGCATCTTTCTAAAGCCGAATCTCAAGCGGATGCTGAAGGATTCGCTGGACCTGCAAAAGGAGCGGGTGTTCCCGATTGCCTAAGAAGTTCTCAAGAGGCTTCCGATTTATATACTCTCTTTTCCTCTAAAAATAACACTACTGAAGAAGGTCCTGATGATTTACGAGAACTCGCCTTATTACTGAGTAAGATGGCTTGTTTAAAGAAAGATGTTATGAGTCCTTCTGGAATTGTTGAGGCGACTCGTTATCAGCCTTATTCTACGGCACACGATATAGAGCCTGTTGCCGAAACTGCCGCTCGTTGTTTAGCGAAGACAATTCCTCCTCGCGACCTTGATATTATTCTAGAGAAGTGGAATAATAGAAGCAAAGTATTAGTCCGTCGTCTTTGCTCTAGTTTTAAGATATCTGACTCAGATTTAAATAAAGCAAATTTGTTACTGAAGAATTTAATGGTTGATATTTCTGATGTAACAAAGGGACAATGTCTCAAAGGAGATGTAGAAATTGCTGGAAAGAAAGGCCCTCGTGAAGTTGAGTCTTATACACCCCCAGAGTTATCTGAGTTACGTGAGTACAAGGGGTACTATTAGAAGAAAACTATTCGTATTCAATATCTCCATATATAACATATTTATTTTCGCCAATAAGTGATTTATTATAGAGCTCGATAGCATATTGAAATGCTCGTTTATCAGCATTATATGTAAAATCATCTATATTACAATCTAAAAGTGATTTTGAGACATTGTCTTTAAACACTAGAGTATAGCCTTCATATTTAGAATAATATATATAATGTATTATTCCAAATGTACACCAGCTTTTTTTATATATTTGCATCTCTATTTAAAAGTAACTTTCTACTTAGGCACCATTAATGAAATGAGAATCATTAACCCGATAATCTCCCACACAGACTTGGCAGGCTTGGCAACACTAATTAAATCTACAGCGACATTATTCCAAAGCAGCTTTCCTACAAAGCCAAGAATAATCATAGCGAGTATGTAAGCGAGTAAGTACGCTATAAAATCAACATATGCGGAGCGACGGTCTTTCGAGTTGGAAGTTCCGGTGAATCCTTCAAGAGCAGCCTTAATACCAGCAGATAATACCATTCTATAGTATATTAGGGTTTTTATAAGAACTATGGAAGATTAGCAAGCTAATCTTTCTCAGTTCCTAAGAACTATGGAAGATTTATGTATCAATCTTTCTCATACCGTAGCGATTCCTTTGTCTTTGCTTCACGATGCTCTGTAATATATTTAATAGCAGCGGCAGCATCCGTCTCAGATTTAAGATGCTGACTAAGAAGTCCAAATAGAATCTTCTCATTGATACCACCCTTTGTCGTAGATCTGCGATATAGAATACGGCCACCAGAACTCTTCAAATCTAGAGCACCAATATTATGTTTCTTCATAATTCGAAGAATCATCTCTTCTTGTACCTTGACACGTTTACGCTTCTCACGAACCTGCTCATTTAGAGCTTTAATCTGCTCATTTGTCTCCTTCCATTCCTTAATAATGTTAGATAACTGTGACAACTCTTGCTGCGCCTTAATAACTTCCTCTGGCGTTAGAGTATTCTCAACTGTAGCACTCGACCGTACTGATTTATTGTCGTTATCAAGAGACATCTGTTTCTGTAGTTCCATTCTTTATAATATATGTGCTACAATTTTAAGCCAAAATTGAAAAAATGTTTGCCTAAAATTATGTATTCACAAAATGGAAGAGTATCTGAGTTTGATGGCAGAGTTCTCATATGTTGGTGCCGGTCTAGGAATTCTTCTTTCAGTCTATGCATATGTATTTATGACATACAATACACGCCCTACTGAAGAGTCGAATCGTGTAATCTCCACACTAACAAGTGTGATTCGTGGTGAAATCAATACTCTTCGCTCGGAGAGACCCAATACAATTCATGAGAATCCTTATGACCTCTTTACCAGTATTTATCCCACTCTAAAGGAAATGGACAATGAGCGTATTGAAGAATTTATTAATCTTATTGAGAAGTATAATTCTAGTTGGATTGATATTGATTAATTTAAGCGGTTCCTTTCATTGCGCGATATCTCTTACCTAACTCTCTGCCGACATCCATAATAGAAGCACCCTTGCCTAAATCCTTTACAACACCCGCACGGTTCTTTTTCACGAACTCCATATAAGGATTCTTGCCTTTCTTGCCTTTCATGGTCTTGCTTCTCTTCATATTCTTCTTGCTAGCCTTTCTAGACTTTCCACCGGAGACACCGTTTTTACGCGCATTCATACTAGCGTTCATACCAGAGTTGCTGGAAGATGGGGCGTTCATTCTACTAATAAAATTGAAAATATTTTTCCTAACTATAAAGTATCAAAATGTCTTCTCAAGAAGATGAATATCCAGAAGGATTTCTCGAAGTATGCGAAGAGATATCAGAGGCATATGATAAGTTCCTAGAAACTATTGTCGAAGAAGATGAGATTAAATGGTGCGGCTTTCCATGCGACGGCGAATGCCAGATATGTAAAGGCGTTGGCACATTTGATTCAGCTGATGAATACTAAAAACTAAAAAAATTGTTAAAACAAAAACTAATATTTTTGTTATCAAAATATGGATAGAAAGAAAATCGGTCTTGATTTCTTTCGCATTGTATGGCTTCGCATTGCTGAGAAAGTCATTGATTCTGCAATCAGACTTTATAATCTCGATGAGAAACAAGCAGAGGCTCTTAGAAAAGCATATCTAAAACCAAATCATTATTATGCTATCATTAAGTAAAAAAGAGTTTAACTCTATCGCGGATTGTAGCTCTACATATACCACAATTCATACTCTGTCTTCTTATACATGTATTACAGAATGTATGACCGCAAGGAACAAAAGCATACAGTATAGTTTCATTAAAGCATATTGAGCATAATGGCTCTTTTTCACTTACATCAACTGCTCTTATTGTTTTTAATACTTCACGTAGATGAATGAATTTTTTATACTCAGACATTAAATCATTATAATCTTGCTCTATTAAATTATCATCATAAATCTTATTGAAATATTTATGACTTATTTCCATAAGTTCATTGTAATATTGATTTTCGTTTAAAACAACTATATTCTTTACTTTTGCTTGTACTAAATCTAATGAATCTAATTTTCTTTTTAATAAATCTTGCTTGTCAAGAATTTTTTCTCCCACTAATTTATATTCATCAAGAAGATATTGTGTTTGTAGTATATACTTATCGAGTGGTAACATTTCTTTAGAAATACATAACGCATTATATTCATCTAGAACATTGTTATTAGAAACATCAAAACATATATCACGTATACTTTGTTGATTAAAATTTAAGTTCTTCTTTCCAAATGTAGAAATAAAGTGTTCTGTTTTACCAAGTACTGGATGTGCTTTTAGTTTCGAAGATAAAAAATCTAGAACACTTTTATTCTTAACCATTAAAAATTCTCTAAATCTTCTTTTCCAAGCATTTGTTATACTTTCTGTTATATTTCCTTGTTTATCCTTAATTTCACTATAGTGCTTTATTACAGCATTATTCACAGCAGTAGAATAGTTTGATTCTGTTGCTATAGAATAATCATATAAAGAAACTTCATTTGCGTCGGGAAAATCAGCAGAAGCAAATGAAGAAGAACCTACTATCCCTGATAATTCTGGACTACTTGTATTCATCTAGATTTGTATATTGTTCTAATATAGAAATATTTACGATTGTAACTTAGATATTATCGATATCTACAATGGTAATTTAGATATTATCGATATCTACAATGGTAATTTAGATATTATCGATATCTACATCATCATCATCTGAATGTTTTTCATCATCGAAAATATCATCATTCTCAGTATTAAAAATGTTTTTATCGACTTTCAGCTCCTTAATACGTTTGAGTTGATTCAAATCTGCAGTTTCAAGAGTTGAAAATAATTTAGGATTAATACTATCATCTTTCTTTAATTTAGAATAATGTTCTCTGTCGTATTTATATAAAATATCACCTTTTTCATATTTGTCTTTTATATCTCTCAAAAAATCACGAGTTGAAGTAAGTACAATATCTCCAACACCAATCCACATATCTTTGCGAATAGAGCCACGAATGTGACATAATCTCACAATATTATCATTACAGTATACAAGTGTATTGCGATTGCCAAGAACCTGTAATACACGACCATACATTTGGTCTTCTGCTGCTTCTACAAAGATTGGCGCTTCTGAGCCATGCTTTGATTTCTTATAGTTCTTACCCCCTGTAAAGTTTGGCATTTCCTAAAGTACATGGTGAAAATTATTTAGACCCTCTATAAATCAGATAACATTTCTTTATATTTCGGTACAGTTGTTAGAATAGGAATAGAATCATATTCATCTCTTAATTGATTAAATCTTGCAGTTACAAGTGTTTCATTTTCATCTTCGTTATTAATCTGAGCAAACATAGCTCCACCAGATTGAGAATTAAATGAAGCTTTCATGATAACAGCAGATTTCTTTGGAATACTAAATGTATATGTATTTTCTGATGTCTTTACATTATTTTTCCCACTAAGTCTTGTACTTGATTCTTTCGTTTTCATTTGAAATGGCGCTCCACTATTGTATGTTATTTCTCCATAGGATATTCCAAATTCACTATCTTCTAATTGATTTGTATTAAAGAGATATATCTTCCCCTTGTATTGCGTATCTAAATCAATACTTAATTGAATATCTTGAGAACCTTTATTAATAACAATTACTGTTTGACCATTCTCATTATTTTTATTAATATATGCCGACACACCTACAATCTTGGGGCTTACAATACCCTTATAAAGTTGAGATCCGTTTGTTACTTGATTGAATATGTTATACGCATATATATTATTAGCATCCGTTGATTCAATTACAACACTTCTTGCACCGCCCATACTTACTTGAAATAAAAAATCAAGAAGCCACAGTTGAGAACCAAATGTGTTAGAAACTTTTGGTGTTTTACTACAAATACTATTTGTTTGAATAACTAATTCCATATTCTGCTTTGCTAATTTTTCAGTATTTGCTTGTAATACTTCTAGATTTATATAGTATGGATATAAATGCATTAAATCATTTGTATCATTACTACATAACCCATATACTTTTGTGTAAATACCTTTTATAAGACCTTTATAGTTTGATACATTTTTAAGTATATCATCTAAATACTTTTCATTCTGTATATACACATTGTTAATTTTAGTAGATAGTTGTTTTAATATATATAATAGTGCCGATTCATAGGTATCATACGAAGTGTTAATAGGCTCGTCTATTAAAATAATTCTATCACGTTTTATACTTTTCAAAATAGTATCTAACGGTTTAGTTAACGATATAAATGAATCGTTGTAAATGTAAACTGGGTTTATAGAATCATGTATTTTTGTATCTGATTCCAGAAAAAATGTATTTACAGGTTGAAATACATTTGTTGTTATATCTACGGTAGCAGATACGTTTGGTATTATAGGAATATTTGCTGAATATCCAGATATATTACTCATCTAATTGTATTATATCATTTTTTTCAAGTGTATGTGGCACGAGTGTTAGATTTCTCTTCTTTGCCATTTTTTGAAGTTGCAATTTATATTTTCCTTTATCACGCTCTTCTTTCTTTGGTAACTCTCCATATGCTTTCAATAAAGAACGGATTGCCTTTGGATCATCTACATAATCGAGAGCTGCTTTATTTGGGATTAATGGTTCCCTCGTAGTTGTAAGAGGTGTATTTGTGTTAATTCCATATTGCTCTAAAAGCGACGTTGGAATTAACTGCTCTAGAAACTGTGGTTCCCGGTAAGTCATGTCATTGGGACATCTTTTAACACTATGCCCATAAGAAGCACACATACAACAATAACTGCCTTTTTTTAAAGGGCAACTTTTAGACTCATGCTTCTTAACACATTTACCTAAAACATCTTTACAAGAATCACACATCGTAATAGATATGAGCGCAAAGGATATCCAATTTTTTTTTACAATGAGAGAACAAATTAAGTTATATCACTGGCAAACAAAAGTGTATTCCAGACACAAGGCGACAGATAACGTTATTGAATCGTTAGATAAGTCTATAGACAAGTATGTAGAAGTCTATATGGGAAAGTATGGGCGAATGAAAATGACTAGCTCAAATGCTTCTATAACTGTAAAAAATTTATCGGAGGCTTCGGTTGTCAATTTTATTAAAAAATGTATATTATATCTTAATACAGAGCTTGTAAAAAAGTTAAAAGACAATGACACTGATTTAGTAAATGTTAGAGATGAAATGTTAGGAGAGTTAAATCAGTTACTATATTTATTCACTCTTCATTAAAAGGCCACTTGTAAACCAACACGGAGTCCAATCTGTGCTGCATAACCGGCATTCATTTCAATCGCATATTTAATTGGTATATCAGAGCTGTAGGACCTACAGTTCTTATTACCACTACACGGCGTAACATTTGATTCAATCTTCACAATTTGTTTTGCTTCATTTATCCAAACAATATCAAGAGGAAAATTCATACTTGGCATCCACATGCTTTGAACACCTATACTTGGAAAAATAAATAACATACCAGCTCTAGGTGCCAATAAAGCTCTGTTACTCAATCCGTTTTTTAACTCTTCTGGAGTTCTAGCAATATCAACAAAGATAGGTGGTATATTTGTTCCTGGAAAATGAATAGGGGAAGCCATAATATCTATATACTCAATAAGAAAATGAGCAATTGTTATGGGCCGCAATTTACATTAAATGGAATCTTATCTATCAATCAATCGCAACTACAAATTTATAAACAAGCATGGGCCGATTACAATAGAATTCAAGCATTTAATAGTAATGTAAGTACAATACATGGGAATGGTACTGATATAAAAGCACCTTATTATGTATATGTAAGTTATACTGAAAAAAATTCATTTCAAAACGGCCAGTATCTTCACCAACAACAATACCCTAATTCGAACTGGAGCGCTGTTCAAGAAAACTAAAAAAAGTATTGTTTATTAGGATGCAAAACAATACTGGCACTTGTCAAACAGTTGTAAGCACAATTTTCACTTTTGAATCTCCGGAATATCAAAAAGGTTGTAATTCTATATATGTTGGTGTATCTACAGTGAATGGCGCTAATAATAACAATGCCAGTGGCAATACAAATTATATTAAATTTAAGACTGATTTGGAACGGATGCAATATTTGTTGGGGCAGTATGGGTATGCTCCAAAGTGCCAGAGACGCTAACTTTATGTTTTGCCATATTGATAATTAAATCAGCAATATAGCCAACCGCTGCACTTGGCATAACGACAGGTCTTGGAACGCTATTTGCAGTTTCAAGAATTGTATCAGCAGATTGCTTAGAATTCATTTACTTTTATTTTCCTTACGCTCGCGCTTAATCAAATTTGTCCGATAATTGTCAAGTCTTTCCTTATAAAGTGCTTGCCAGTTTTCTTTCAGAATAGCAACTTCTTTGTCTAGAGTTCCAAGATGAATCGGATTCTTCTTGTCTGGCTCGAAAGAATATAGATTATTCGACTTATCTTTCCAGTATGGAATACCCTGAGCTATTTCCTTCTGCATTTTGAATACTATTCAAAATACATAAGTAAAATCAATTTTATTGTAAAATGTCGAGTGAAAAGTCACTATAAATCATAATATACTGACGCTCTCGAGTGGCAAAAATACCCAGCTCTTGTAATTTAATAAAGAAAAATGCCATTTTATGTTTTGTCATTTTCACATCCATCGTTTTTTTTAGTTTCGTAATTGTAGATTTTTCTTGTTTAATATAAGACTTTAAATCTTCAAATAATATATCATCGAGTGTATGTACAAAATCTTTATGGAATGAAATTGTTTTCTCTTCTTTATTAAATTTAAAAGAATCAAAAAATTTATAAGCAGCAGTTCCCATGGGTCCTAATTCATTATAGAACTCGTCAAACTCTTCATATAAACTCATCTATAGAATATTATTGTAAATCTTTAGATATTATTGTCGCTACGAACTGCTACTGGGTCGAATATTTGTTTTGTTGAAGATTCCATTTGTTTCTTTGAATAAGGATTCTTAGAAATATATTCACTACTTTCCTTTATGAATATAATGTTTTTCATAGAAATAGGTCTTTGAGGTTTTTTACTATTAGTATAATACATGTATAATCCTAGCATAATTACAATACTGGCAATTACACCAAGAGCAATACCTGTTATAACAAGTGCGTTATTTTGTGGTGCTACATTTGCCGGCATAATAGGTATTGAATTATAATTTATTGTTGGTGTAGCCGTTTTTGTTAAATCTTGAAACGCCAATGGTGTTTGTGTTAAAGAACCGCCAAATGATTGAGATGGATTTGAAGTATAAGAAGGAGAGCTCGTTTCTGTGTAAGTTGGTGTATCTGTTTCTATAGGTGTATGGCTAGGTGTATCCGTAGAGCTTGCAGTTCTTGTTGGAGAAGGAGGCATTGATTTTGAGTTGCTTGGTGTGTATGTCTCCATAGATGTTATAGTCTGTGTGGGACTTTGTGTGGAACTTCTTGACAAAGAATCAGAAAATGTTTGAGACGGTGTCATTGTGTTTGATACCGAAGATGTTGAAGATAATGTCGATGGCATACTTGGTACCATACTTGGTGATACTGTGTTTGTGCTAGAAGGCTCAACTCCTCTAGATATAGTTGCACTTGATGTATATGTTATAGAGTTTGACATGGTAGAACTTCTTGATCCACGAGGTGTTTGTGAAGCAGATAATAATAACCCTGGTGATACTGTTGTTACTACTGTGGGTCCTGACATACTTGGTACACTTGGAGGGAGTGCACTTCCATAATACCAGCTAATACCAGATGAAGCAGTTGTAGAAGAAGCATAGTTGCCAACAACCGCCCAGACATATCGTGTTGAAACATTTAATCTTACTTGACTCGCCATACTATCGCTCGGGCATAGTATACTACCAATATCATCATTTGCCATTAAGCAACGAAATGATGCAGAAGAACTAGGGCAACCAGTGCCAACATATAACACAGTATCGCCAATCGCAGTTAAACAAGTATCAACCGTTAATTGAGAACCAAGAACTGTAGTAGCACCTAAATCAATCATGAACGCAAGTTTTGCGCCAGAAGAAGTTCCGAACCCAGATTGGCATGTAGGCGAAGCTCCTCCAAGAACGGATGTGCTGCCAGATGTAGAAATAATATAAGAAGGAGTGACACCTGATACGCCAGATAAAGGTATATAAGGGATGCTACAAGATGATGTAGTTGTTATTAATGGAGTAGGAGTTGGCGAAACACTAGGATTTGTATTCATTTCATTTAAACGTAGCGAAACAACATAATTCACACTTGTGCGACTTGTTACAACAATACTTTTAAATGTAACACTTCTAGAACCTGTTGGTGGAGATAGCCATGAAAAACTATTTGTTAATTTATTCATATTATTTACATGTGTTATACCATTTGTACAACTTGACATACGTCGGGAAGTGGTATCTACAAGTGTAAGATTACCGGCACCTGATGAAGCAGCAGAAACTACAGCAAAATTTCCGTTTATATTTCCACGACCAACATTAAAAACAAATCCTTTATAAGCACTTGAGCCATTTGTAGAAGTCAGTATAACATTATAATTTGTATTTGGCATATAAGAATTAATAGGCATATTATTACTATCAAACGCAAGAATAACAAATGGTAGGTTTAGCATTGACCCGCCAGCAGAAACACATGTACTTGGGTTACAGCCTTGAGCCCAAGTCCCATGTTGAGGAGCAGATTCACAAGTATCGACACCAATACTATGGGCGTATACAGCAGTTATAAGTGATAGCGCGGATGTTAGAAAGCGAAGAAGCATTCTCTATATGTTAGTAATAATTTGTTTTTATACCTAATACTCTAGACTATATACTTCGCCATTTGAAAACTTCCGATCAAATACTGCTTCGAGCCAGTCGTTATGGGTGACAATAACAATATTCTCTAAACCTTTTGCGTCAGCTTTGATATCTTCAAGCGTTTTTAACGCTCGCACTTTCATGTGCTCTTTTGTTTCATGAATCTTTGTTGGATAATAGTTCTGTTCCATATTTACAAGATTATAACGACCCATTGACCGTATGAACGTATCATAATGCTCCCTATAATTACAAGGATAAGGACCTTGTGTTTCCATTAGTCCATCATATAGATATAATATTGGCTTAGGTCCAAAGATAATTCGTGATGTTTGAATACAACGACGAAGAGGAGAGCTGTAATGCTTTTGAATAACTGAGTTCATAGTAATTTCTTTTATTTGTTCAATACCCTTTTCCGTCAATGCTGCATATCTATAATCTTCTGATAGATATGCTTGAGAACCATGTTTCTCAAATCCTTCATTATGCTCTGCGTGTCCATGACGGATAAAATGAATCTTCATTATAATACCTTAAAAATTGATTTTTAAATATCAATTTTTTTTAGCATCATGCAACAAATAATAGATGAACACGTCAGTAATTCAACATCTGTAATTCTTGAATTACATAATGATGATTCTACAATATATGAACAACTTGTGATTCCAGCATTCATTCAAGCATATATATCAGATTTATGTATTAACAAACTCATTCTACCAGATACTCTGCGTATTCTTGACCTAGCGCCAGTTCAGAATTTTGATATGGATTTTAATATTCCAAAAAACTTAAAAGATATTATATTGCGAGATGTAAATATTATTCATAAATCTGTTATGGATTTATTTCCTAATAATATTCGCTATCGCTATGTAGGTTGTAGCATAAATGGAATTTCACTCAATGACACAGTAAATGAATTATACTTTAAATATTTCCAAAAAAAACCTAGATACACAAGCAAGAATTCTTTACAACAACCAATTAGTCAAAATATTATTTACTACAGATTTCATAATGCCATTATTAATGAAATAAAAGACTATGAAACACTTATTCTAGAAGCAAGAAAAAAGAACAATATTTATAAAGAAGAGTTAATGAATGAGGTATATCATCCTGATAGGATTGAGAAAGGTATTAAAATATATGGAATGAATTATATATGTAGTCTTTAATATTTAATCAAATCTAAATACTTTTTAAATCCAAATTCTTCACGTCCTTGAGCATGAACAATCGATGGTTGCGTATTTGTTCCTTTGTACGTAAATACATTATCTTCATACACATAGTTTTTATTCAATGTTAAACAAGTATTTAGAATTAATTTTGCATTAAAATCAACTGCTATTTTATCTTTGTTTTCTAAATATATTTTTCTCCAAAGAATCTGGTCATCCACAGAATCTGCAATTTCTTTTTCAGTATACTTTTCTAAAAGTGTTACAATAGTTCCCGCTTTACCAATCATAACACCAGCATTTAGACAAGGAAATGCTTTACTTAAATCATATTTATATATGTTGATTAAATCATACATAATAGCAAAAATAGTTTCTCCACCAAAGACAATATCTTTTTTAAAAGATTTATATTCTTTATAAATCTTTTTACAATCTCCTATAATTACTACATCCCACGCATCCGTAAATAGAACAATATCATTGTGTTTTAACTTTTTAGATGCTTCTAATAAATAACGAAGTTTCATACCAAAATGTCCTTTTCCAATGAAAGGATCGTGATATTTCTTATTTTCTTTCAGTCCATAAATCTTAGGTTTGAAACCATGTGCTTCTGCTGATTTTTTCCATCGTTCTAAATTTGGATGTTCTTTTGTCGATACAGTCATTAAAAAGATTTTACATTTATTTTTTCTTGTCGTAGACATCCCTATTTATATTGTATCTTTTAGAAATCTGCAGTCATGCTAAAAGACATTTCTTTCTGGTCTTTACCAATTCCCGCCATTGCGTACGTCGACGTACGCTTCTCAAAGAAGTTATCCTTGTTTTCTAGACTAATACGCTCCATAAAATCAAAAGGATTCTGCGCATTATACGCCTTAGGGTAACCCAGCTGTAACAGAAGTCTGTCTGCTACAAACTCAATGTACTGGCTCATGAGTTTAGCGTTCATACCAATCATCTCGCAAGGAATACTCTTTGTAATAAAGAACTTCTCAATCTTTACCGCTTCACGAATAATCTTATACGCTTTCTGCTTTGTTAGACGATTCGCAATTCTGCCATACAGAGCGCATGCGAAATCGGTATGAAGACCTTCATCACGAGCAATAAACTCGTTACTGAGTGTCAGCCCTGGCATTAGACCACGCTGCTTTAGCCAAAAGATTGCGCAGAATGCGCCACTGAAGAAGATTCCTTCCACCGCAGCAAACCCAATCAGACGAGTGCCAAAATCTGCTTCAGGGCTATCAATCCAATTCATTGCCCACTCAGCCTTCTTTTGTACGCACGGGATTGTCTGAATCGCGTGAAGAATATCGTGCTTCTCTTGCTTGTCTGTGATATAGGTATCAATGAGAAGTGAGTAGCTCTCTGAATGAATCGCCTCCATAAGATTCTGGCACGCATAAAAGAACTTTGCTTCAGGCCACTGAACTTCACGAGTAAATCGTGTTGCTAGATTCTCCATAACAATACCATCAGAGCCAGCGAAGAATCCTAGAATATTCTTAATAAAGTGACGTTCATTGTCATTGAGTTTCTCCCAATCCTTCATATCCTTGGACAAATCAATTTCTTCCGGGGTCCAGAAAACTGCGATATGATTTTTATACTTTTTCCAAAGGTCATCGTGTTTAATGGGAAAGATTACAAATCTATCCTCGTTGTCAGTCAGTAAAGGCTCTGGCTGCATCGGGGCTTGTTTTTCTTCTTCCTCTAGTGCTAAGACATCAATAGACTGCTTGCGAGGATTCCTTGACGTTAGTAGAGGTGACTTCTTGGATTCCATAGCGTCCATCCAATGTATAGAGTTTAGAATTTAGTTTATAAAATTAATATTTTACAAATTATATTTCAAATTTTAGTTATTTATGCAACTTGATTACTCTTCTTGTCTAGTAGAGTGCGGGAGCAGAGTAAATAAGCAAAAAGATAGATGTAGTATACAATACCGAGTTGTATTACAGAAAGTAATAGACTCATAATAACAGGAACCTTGTATTTAGAAGGTATGCTAAACATAATGTATCCGTGGGCGACAACAGATAATACACCTACAACAAGAATCGCTACAGATAAATAAAAATAGTAGTTACAAATTAAAGCATCGGGAAAGCGCTGTGTCCATTTAGGCTCATTCACAGTAGAGTGCATCTATATTATTATTCGAAATACTTCGGAAGATGTTCAAAGAATGTTAGAATTGGTATTGGAGTATCTGGCTCAAACCCAAAGAGAATAGAATCAGTATTGTTAAACATAATTGTCTTCGCATTAAAATCTAACGCGCCTCGTACAGATGCTTCTTGAAATACTAAATCAAAGAATGCCGGAACAGTAATTGTTAAAATGTTTCGTTCATGAAACCATTTTTTTGTTTGTTCAGATGGTTTCATTGGAACATCATTTAACACTAATAGTTTTTCTTTCGCCTTCTTAAAAGCACTCGTAGAATGTTTAAGAACATTGTTTGTCTGCTCAATAATTAATTTCATTGATGCTTTAATATCATCCATGGTCTCCATTTTTACTAAACGAGAATGATAATTTTAAAACAATTTTATTGTTTTTTAGTAAGATAATCCATCAATAAACTAATGGGCTCATGATATTCAATCACACCATAATAACTATATGGCTCTCGTTCATTCATAATATAATTCCAATGCGGTGGAAGAATTAATATTGTATTTGGTTTTAAAATAACATCAATATATTGTATATTCTTATTTACTTCTTCAATGGATGTAACTTTAGTTTTCGGTAATTCTTTTGTAAATTCATTATTAATTAATGAGCAAACGTAGTTGCCAAGAACCGGCATTATAATTGTATAAATCGCAGTTGTAGAATCTAATGCTCTAGAACCAAAACACATTTTTGATTTAATGGATGATATATATTGAGACGTAAAATTTGTATAAAAATAAGAATGCCAATAATGTTCATTAAATACTTGAAATCCTGTTTCATTTGCGATATAAGTATCGAATTCTGCTGAAATTGGTAGATTTATTTCTTTTTGTGTTAAATAATTACCAAGAATTGTAGAGAATCTTGGAGTTGCTAACAAAGTATTTGGCTGAATACATTGCGGCACCGGCGCATCTTTCACCACGACTGGTATCTTGTCGTAAAGTAAATCTTGAAGTTTTCCCATATTCATAAATGTAATCTGTGTAATTGTATATTCATTTGTAGTTTGTTTATAGAAAAAAGCATATATTAAAAATAAAAATGATAGTATTAATAATACTTCTATCATTTTTTCACCTTTTTATTCTTGCGAACTGTTTTATTCTGTTTTCCACGCACTTTCTGGTTTTTAATATTTGTTAACGTTTTACGAAATAAATTTGGCATAAATGTATGTGTTTGAATATTTTTCATTTCATCTTTTGTAAGACGACGAGTATCGGAATGTATGCCTTTCTGATCTTCAACACTTACTTTTATAGTGCCTTCACCATTTTCTACATGTACATTTGTTGTTTTTATCTTTTTACCAGAATCTGTAACAATGCCGTGACTAGTAGATGAAGAATAGTGAAACATCTACTTAGCATTGTGTTTTCTTGTTTTGGAGAAGACTATACTTTGTCTGAGCGATCCATACTTTTTTTTTGTTTTAGAATGTCTCTTTTTTAGCAATGCTTGCGTTAGACTTTTTGATTTCATCTTTTCTGCATTTTCAATAGGCTCATATATTAATTCGCCAGTTACTTCTATAGAAGCGCTCGGCGTTTGTAGCCTTGTTCGTAGAGTTTCATATTTTTCAATGTTTAATTCATCTTCAAATGTTTTCGGAAAGAAATAATACTCTTGATTATCGCTTAAGATAATCTCAAAGTATTTAAATATATTATAATCTAAAAAATCTGTAATTGTATCCTCAATAGTATTATTTCCTTCAATTACAGTTTTAAGAGTATTTATGAAAGATTTAAAAAATTCTAGGCATAAATCTTGCATATCAAATTCTTGGTAGTGCTCTGCTTGAAATGCTTCATCGATATATTGTTTAAATTCTTCATCAGTATATTGCTTACATAGTTCGTACAATGATTCCCATAAGACTTCACGAGGTTCTTGAATATAATCTATACAACATTTTCGGAAACTGTCAAAAATAAGTTGTATTAAAATGATAGACCAAGGCTTCTTTTCATCAAATTCTATAATAGTTTCTAAAATATCATTCAAATCCATCTAAATGATTAGAAGGTTGTATAGTATAGTAAGAAACGCAAGCACATGTTAAAATTTTCAAAAAAAGAAATTGAAGTAAATGAACAACAATACAAAGCAATTACAAGACCATTAGACACTCATCAAAGAATTATTGCGTCAGCAGGCTCTGGTAAAACAACAACATTAACTGCAAGAATTGCATACTTGATTGAGAAACATAATGTTAAATCAAATAATATAGTTCTTTTAACATTTTCAAGAAATTCTGGAAATCAAATGAAAAAGAAACTGTTTGATTTAATTGGACCGAATGAAGTTTGGGCGGGAACATTTCATGGACTTTCTAAAAATCTTTTACAAACATATTCTCCAAAAACAATTCAAACACTTTATTTTGTTGATGAACTTATATCTATGGGAGAGCAGTGGCTAGCAACCGTCGATGGTCGTAAATGGGTTTCCAAGATTCGTTATATTTTTGTCGATGAATTTCAAGATATTAATAATATTCAAATGAAAATGATTCAGCGTATGTTAAGACCTGGCGCAAAACTAATTGTAGTTGGCGATGATTGTCAAAATATTTATACATGGCGAGGTAGTAACGTCGAACTCATTATTAATCTAGAGAAGTCTCTAAAGAATTTAGTAGATGATCAACTCCACATAAACTATAGGTCTTCTGATAGTATTATTCAAGTAGCAAATGCCGTTATGAAAAATATTCCTACTTTGCCATGGAAGCATACAATGGTGGCAAATTCACCAAAGCATAAAAAACCTGACGTACATTTTTTCTATAGACTTGTTGACGAAAGTAATTGGATTATTAAACAAGTGATAACTATTCGCAAGTCAGAGCCAAATGCTAGTATTGCTATTATGAGTCGTATGAATAGCGATTTATATCGTTACGAAGAAGAATGTATCTTAAAAAATATATCCTATAGAATCTTTGAAATAGGTATTGAAGATGTTATTCATGATGAAACAAATTCGATTGATTTAGTAACAGTTCATGCTTCAAAAGGATTAGAATGGGATTATGTATTTGTGATTCACATGAACGATGATGTATTTCCATCGTCTAAGAAAAAAGAAGATATTGTGAATGAGCGAAGATTATTCTATGTTGCAGTTACACGAGCTAGAAAAGAATTAACATTTTCGTATACAAATGATGAGCGTAATCTATCGCGATTTATTCGAGAAATCCCTAGTACTCTTTTACTATATCATGGACTTGCAAAATATATGTTAAGTGATTTTGAATTAGGGAAAACAAGAAAACGGCTACAAGATATATTAGGTTGTTTGACTACGGAAGATATTCAAAAGTTGCGTGAAGATAAATTCTTAGATTGGTTCAATAATGAGAAACTTATTGTAAGTTCATTGTATCCTAGCGATTTATTCTGGAAGAAACCTTCATGGATTACAAATGAAACATTGCCAGATTTTCAAAGATTTCTAAGTGTATGGCTGAAGCGTCATTTCTGTAGTATCGCTAAAATACCGTATCGCGACCCTAGTTCAGAAAAACTCATTTTCACTTTACGAATCTATTCAGAAGACTTTGAGTTCTGGACAATTCACAAAGAAGCAATACAATTTTTAGTTACAAGTTGTTTCGGAGGATTGCCAAAAGGAACTGATTTGCCAAATGTTGATTATAAAATGTTAGAGCGATGGTCTATACAGAATAAAGTTGCGTGGGAGCCAAAAGATATTGTTAGTGTAACAACTATTCTTGGTAAAATAAGAGGACAACTAAGACCTTTACGTTTTTATGACTATTCGATTGATGAATTTATAATCGGTCCTTCAAGATTTGTTGTACCAATCCAATGGCGAGGAGAAGTGTTAGAAAGTTGGCGACGAGTTGCCGACTTATCTGTGAGTTGGAAAGACTGCTTAGTCGATATATGGAGAATTGGTGCTCTAACATTGGTAGCAGAAGGCCGTAATGTCGCTATGTATAGAGCGCCGAGACTCAAACAATTTTTAGAGGATAGTGAATTTCAGAATTTTTTGAGTTGCGTAGAGAATTCTACAAGTGAATGGTTATGTAATAAGAATTTGTTAGGAACTTCAATCGGTATTGAAAACGAAAATGGATTACAAGAAGTGTTTGATTTCCAAATAGATAGAATGTTATATAATATTGGAGGAACTCGATTTGAAAGTAGCGATTTATTAAGGCTAGCAATAGGCTCTACATTTTTTGAAGAATCTATCGATAGTATTGGTATTTACATTCCTTTGGACGGTAAATTATTTACATTAAAGTTGCCAAAAAATATGAAAGAAATTGCAAATTATATATTGAATATTGCTTTATCTAAATCTAGTTCATGATATTAGGATATGTTTTCAGATTTGTAGAAACATCCGATTTAACATAATATCTGTTTTGCTTGGTAGCATTAAAAAATGGTTTATCAGATACTTCCATATTAATCTTATCAACTTCAGCACGGCAAGCATATGGTCCCATATTAATTAAAGCCTTTGGCATCGCTATTTCTGGAATGTGCGTAAATTTAGATTGAACACTAGGAACTAATATTCTATTATTAAACATATCACCTTTTTCGTTTGCAGCATATTTACCAGCGTCGCATTTTCTTAAAGGCTGGTCTAATCTGCGAAGTTGAGATTCAGAATCAACAGATGCTAAATAACGATTAGGGTCTTGAAAGAATCCACCAGCCGGAAATGCGATGGTAGGGTCAATAGTAGGTGCTGGTTCATTTGTAGTAGAATTCACATATTCTAAGCATATCTTTGTCCAAGGACGAGGGTCAAGAGGAAGAGGTATGCTATATTTCTGCTCAGGTAACTGATGTCTTATAACTTGAGTAGGGTCAAAGTGAAACTCATTGCACACTGGTGGAAAAAAATCTTTTGGGCCTTCATTTTGTAAAGGGTAATTTCCTTCTGTTGGGTATAGTTCCATCTAGTATTATCTAGGAACTAATACTGGCGGATTAAATATTGTTTGAACGACATCAATATTTTCTACCATTTGTACAACGGCATTCCATTCACAATCCGAGTTATCAATTACAGTATTTGTGGTATCATACCATGTAAATGATAGTTTATCAAGTCTTCCTAATGGAGGATTAAAAGCAATAGGATTCATTACCATCGTTTGCGCATAAGAACCAAATGGGGCTAACAGCAATTTACCATAATATGCTTTTGTAGAGCCGGTTGATTCAAGTGTTGCTGACAAATTCTCTTTTGCAGAAGTATCAACACGATTTATATCAAACTCATTATTGAGTCGTAATACAATATAATCATCGAGAATTTTGAAAAACGACTGGGCTTTTTGTACTAAATCATATGGCGTATCGACTTTATTGTAACCTAAATTCCATCCCAAACCCCAATTATCGTCTAGATTCACAAACTGAGGAGGCAGTGATGTTTTCCACAATATAGAAAATAGTAGTGGGTCAGTATAGTTTTGACGATTTGTTGCCGTTTGTGGTATAATATATTGTAAATCCGTTGATATGAAATTAGACATGTTCGAATTCACATAGGTTGTTATAGTATTAATAAGTTGGATATTTGATTGATATGTGTTATATGTATTTGTAAAATATCTCATAAAATCACCAAACCCTGTTACGTTGGATAGTGTAACTCCATAAAATCCTGGCACAGTGTTGCTACCAAATACTTTCGAAGCAAATACAAAATTGCTATTAAACGAGTTTAGATTACTTGCATAGTTTGGATTAAAGTTGCTAGTTACATTGCTAACTAATATCATTTCATTTGAAATGTCTTGGAAACTCGCATATCCATAGTCATAGCGATTTGGTAAAGAAAATCTCATATACACTTGCGATTTTTCTGTTGGTGAATAATTTCTTAGTGCCAAATAATATTCTGTTGTTTTATTTTCTAACGGTATGAATGTGGAATATGCGTTGAAATTATATCCTGAAAACTGGGTATCGCTAATGTAGAAATTTGATTCATTGCCCCATGGGCATATACTAGATTGCGATAAATCTTGTATGTAGGTTGCTTTGTCTTTGTAGAAAAAGAGTTGCGTGTGGTATAATTCGGGATATTGTAATCCTGATAAATCTGGCATGAGATTTACTTGTCTTGATATATTGTTGTAGATGACACGTTGTGTTGGATAGAATAGTTGCCAAGCATATTGTAAAGTATTTGCAATTCCATCTACACTTATAAAACGATTGCCATATATCTGCCCTGATAAATCTGAGAACCATAAAGCCCCAGAATATCCAGATTCCATTTCATACACATTTGTAGGAAGATTTGAGCTACATGTTTGGACAGATTGTATATAATCGTATGGAAGACTAGTGGGTGTAAGTGTTGTAAGTTGATAGAACTGATTTCGAGTAGTATCTTTAAATCCATAGAAAATATCTTGAATTGGAGCTCGTGTTAGAGATAGTTGTTCGAATGAGTTTCCTGAGAACTGTATTGCTGTTATTTTTGCTAAACTAGCAGTGCCTGAATTTACAGTACCATTGGATGTTGTAACCTCCCCATACAGTTTTTTATTTATTTGTGTAAGTGATGTAAAATTGGTTGCTAAATTTGGTTCTACATAATACAAATCAGTAAATCCTTGATTACTTAAATATATTGATACATAAAATGCTCCTAAATTCTCTTTTGGACTTTGATACGTCTTATAATATAAATAATTTGCTGGTTCTGGAAGGCTAAATACTAGATTTGACGATACTACAAGTGTTTTTTCTACATTCGGATTTGAATCATACCAATCATAAGAAATATTACTATATCCTTCTTTTGCTGCAAATACGGAATTTTTATTATTCGATACGTCTGAAATAGAAAAAGTAAATCCTCCAAAATTATTGTATGTAAAACTCGTTATATTATTTGGTAGAAATGTATCACCAAATGTTATATTCTGTTTTGTTTGTATTACTTGTGATACTGGATTATATGTATTAATTAATAAACTATTATTGGATGTATTTATATTTGATAATCCTAAAAAAGCATATTCATATTCATTTGCTGCTACATTCATTAGAGTAATATTTGAATTATATGAAAATATTTCATCTGGTGTAAAAGAATTAACAAAGTAGAATTGTCGATTGGATGTAGCGTCATATGTATAAAGTCTAAAGCTTGTAGCATATGCCAACATGAATCCAGAAATATCCATTATTATTCTATCAGTATTTACATTCAGATTCGAATATGTGTACATCTGCGATTGAATAATTGGTATATTCGAGCTATACGCTTGGTAAGTAGTTCCAATTGGCATAGATTGTTGATATTGTGCTTGCGTTTGGTCATAACCATTTGGAGGCGCTCTATTACTGTCAGGCGTTGTCTTAATTTGTGGGATTATTAGATTTGCACCAGACGGAGAAGTTGTTCCATCCAAATAGGCATTCGAAGCAACTGCATCAGAATAATATGGATATGGTACTAAAGAGCCAGTTAATCCAATAAAAGGGACTACATGGTAGTTCGAGTCAAATGCTAATACAGTATAGCCATTGTTATAGTCATTTGTTATAGTAGCAGCATTTTCAGTAAATCCATATAAATAAGAATAATAACCACTTCTAAAAGAAGTATCACGAGTAAACTCATAGTACGTTCCACCTTCTGATCCAAATCCATAATCTGTATTTGAACTATTATACAACGATGAACCAGAAAATCTTAAAGTAGCAATTGCATTTGATAAATTAATAGTTAAAATATCTTTGTTTTTCACAACACATGTATAATATATACCCAAATACTTTATAGTTAGATTTGGGTCGCTAGCATAATTATTTATGTTAGGCTGGGTCCAGTTAGATTGACTAAATACAGATTTGAACATGTATTTCTGAATATCCCATGTACCTTGCGTTGGTATTAATGAAAGTCCATAAATACCATTTGCTATTTGTAAATTACCAGACAAATCAAAGTTGTAACCTGTCAACGTGTTAGAGAATGAATTTGAGTTGTAAGAAGCAGAATAAGAAGTAATAAACTTTGATTCAAGAGGAGGTTCATTACTGGAGTTTGGTATATAAGAATTTGCATAATAATGAACTTGCGAAAATTGTCTTGTCGATGGTGTAGTAGGAGTATAATTTGAGATTGATTGAGGACTAAATAGTTTGTTTGATGTAGTTGGATAGAAATATGTTTGCGTTGTAGAATTATAACCCGCTTGTAATCTAAAAATATACTGTGTTATAGGGTCGGCATATAGAAGTGTATTTGGAATAGCATTCGAATATGGTTGGTCGCTTACATATCCAATATAATGCGTTAAATCTGTGGAGACACCATTCGTATCATAGCCCATAGGAACATCGTTATAGGAAATATCAGCGAATAACATATTGGAAACTGGATTCTTTTGGTAAAGGTTAGAGCCAGAAGGTAGATGTAAATAATCAATATCGTAGGAACGAGCATATAAAAAGTTTGTTAACTGGCTCTGAGGATTTAGATTTGGGTTGAAACCAACAAGACTGTTTGTTAGGGTTGTATAATTCGACGATGTAAAATAAGGAGTAATTACATAGTTTATTGTAGGTGGAGCAGAATCTTCAGCACGTACAATAGCATAGAATATTTGATTGCTTGTAGGCACTTGATAACATGGGAAAGATATATCTACATTTGTATTTGATACTGATATTAAGTTCGATGAAATGTAATTAAATGGAGGCTCATGACGGAATTCGTTAATGTCTGCATAGAAAGCACCAATATCTCTATATAAGAATACATCTAATCTAGCTGTAAAGTTAGAGCCTTGTGGGTATGCTGATATATTTAGATTGATAGAATATTTGTAAGCGATTGAATTTGATGAATCTGGTAATGGTGGCACAAAACTATAATAATCAGAAGGCTGTGTAACAGAAATAGAGGCATACGTATTGCTCCAAAGAGCATAAGAATTCGAAAGATTTATATTAAAATTAGACTCGGTTATAGAAGTAAACCCTGGTAAAGATACTATAGTGATGTTTGAATTTACTAAATTTGTATTGCTAGAATTATAAATGAAATTGTAAGAATTATCAAATAAAGCACTATGAGATACATCATAATGTGTTACATTATATTCAGGATATCTATATTTAGTTGGTCTAGGTAATGTTTCTACTTGTAACGTTTGACGATACGAAGATTTAAATTTAAAAACTGTGTACGATGCTGGTTGAATATTTACAACTGCGTCCGCATGATTGAGTAATCTGGAATTATAAATAGTTTGTGTTAAATCAATTAAGTTATGATATTCTTCTGGAACATCGGTTTGTAGATTATAAGGATTACCAGTATAATTTGATATATTTGTACCATTCGAAAAATTCGATGAAGGATTTGAATATAGATTGGGCCAGTCATAGTTTGGAAAAGTTTGATAATAAGATATTATATTATTACTTAATGGTGTTATATTTTTTGTAATAACATTTATATCATAATTAGAGCTTACATTTGCATTTGAGCCGCTTCTTAAATAAATATAGTTTGAACTATTGCCAAAATAATCAAGAGTAAAACTATTATATTCAACACCGAATTGAACTGCAAAATTGGATTGTAAATAATTATACATGTCTGTAAGAACTGCTAGCAGCAAAGTATTTTGTGTAAATAACGCATCATATTCATTGGATGTGATACCATACTTGCTGAATTCTTGATTATAATAATTTGTTTCTTTCGCATTAATAAGATTTACTAAACTTGTATTTAATGAATTCGTAGTAATACTAATATTATTATTAAATGTATCGTATGATACACTATATTTATTAATAAGAGTATAACGAAATGTATGCGCTAAACGATAAGAATCTAATGTAGTAATATTTGCTTGAATAACACTTAATACATATTGGTCTGATAAACCTTGGAAGTAATAGACACATCGCGTATAAGGTGTTTCACCAGTTAGTAAATATGTTGAATTCGCAGCTGTAAAATTAATAGCAGTACCAGTGTAATTATTATCAAGCAATGCTTCTTTTAATACTGGATAATAATACGCAATTTTGAAATTATCAATTGTATAAGAAGTCTGGCCAGCAAATCTTTTTTTGAAATATTTTGTAACAATTTGGTCTATAGTAGGATTCGCAATATATTCATTCAATAAACTATCATAAAAATAATCGCCAGGTAAATTAAAACTCACAGATAAATCTCCACTAGAAGCAAACAATGGTACAAACTGATTGAAACCATTTACAAAATCATAGAAAATAGGAGTAATATTCAATTGAATTGTAAGTTCATTTATTAATGTATTAATATCATACGTGCCTTCACGAATTGTATTTGTATCAATGTTGAGTTTCTTAGGATAATTCGAATCTGTAATATTAGAACCAGTTACAACATTATTATTAGAATCTAAATAACGGTCTTGCTCATTAATTGATATTGTAATGTTATTCTTTGATTTACGAAAGTAGTAGAATGCAGATAGAAGTTTAATTTGTACAATTTGAAAATTTATAATATTCCTATAGACTCTCGGAAGCCGTAATTGTAGATTTGTTGGCTGCGGATATACATTTTTATCACGGTCTTGCGAATCTAAATTAATAATACTTGTAACTTGCGTTGTTGTAAACTTCAGTAAATTGGAGGAAACATCTGGCACATAGAGACTAGATGTAGAGATACCATATAATATGTTATCTTGTGGACTGTTGTACAAAGCGAAGTTACGCTTTTCTTGTAAAAGTACTTGTAGGTTCGGCTCTAGGACTGCTGGACCACCAATACTTGGCTTTAATAGTTCATGTGCAAATGTTGCGAAATTCGGTACTGAATTACTGAAAGATGCTGCTGAACTCTGTGATGATGTTGTAGATTCAGAGTCTGAAACATCTTCAGAATCAGATGTGTATGGTTTATAATAATTTGTTGAACTCATGGTTCCTTGCTCCTATAATTGAATTGGTTTTAAGGTAGGAGTTTTATGAAAGTAAAGGCTCATATATTGCGTTAAAATTCACATTTGAATATTGGTATGAGCTTAGTAAATTTGTTTGACCATATAATAACACCGACATAGCAGCAGTATCGCCACCAGTATCAAATATATCAGTATATTGAAATGTTGTTCTATTAGAATTAAAGACTGATTGATTAACGTTTAAACAAGTATATTGATCATTTATATTTAACCCTAGATATACTGCATTCGTATTGGATAAAAGACAATAAAATCCATTACAGCCTGTTTGAGAAGAACCAAAAGCACTACCTGAAAAATAAAATGATACTCTATAACTTGTAAATGGCGTATTGAAACTAACTGGTGTATCACTTACTGCCATAAGAGTGAAACCAGTAAATCCAGCAATTCCTATATTAGATGTGTTTGAATTTGTTACTAATATTGATGTTGGAAGAGTTCTATTTGTAGCAGCATCTGCTATATAATTCGTTTGTAATACATTTGATATATTATTATTACAATTATCAAGAACACCAGTATTGATTATACCAGATGTAAGTGTAAAATAAGGTGTTACATTTAATTGATTATTTATATATAGGTTACCATTTGAAGCATTTATAGGATTTAAATAAGTATTTGTTACAGCATCATATACTGCTATACTTGAAACATTTATACTATTTGTTTTTAAAGTATTTGTAGAAATAGTATTTGCTTTTATATTTAAGGATGAAATAGAATTTACATCTATTAAATTTGTAAAGATATTTGTAGCAGTTATATTTGTAGCAACTAAATTTGTAACATTTGAAATACTAAAATTATTCATATTGAGATTTGTAGTGGCAGTGCTAACAGATTTAAATGTACCGGTTGGAATTCCATTCACTAATAATGCTTGCCCGTCGTTCGAAAGAGATAATACAGAATTCTGGACTCCGCTATTAAAAGTTACAGTGCTTGTTCCAATATCATTTGTTTTTAGCCTATTGGTTGATAAGAGTGAAGCAAACAAGTTTGTGGTAGAAATAGTTTGAGAAGAAATATTTGTTAAAAGAGAATTAAAAGAAAACAGAGAATATGTTGAAATTCTATTTGCTAACAATACTCCCGTTGAGATTGTTGATGCTCTAATATTTATAGATGAAATAGAATCAACCGTTAAATTTGTTGTTGAAATATAAGAACGAGCAACGATAGAATTCGCGTTGATACTTGCAGTCGCATATACACTTGATACATAAGATACTGGTGATGGTTGTGGGAAAGCAAATGTATTAATAATATCCCATGTATTTTTATCACGAGAACTCAACGTTACATAGCCATATGGTTGAGAAATAGTTATAGAGCTGGTTCCATCTGAAAAAAGAACACCTTTCAAAGTGGAAAGAATTATCAGTCTGCCTGGCGATGATACTAAACCGACAGCATCGCGAACAGTTGCTATTCTTCCGGGGATACTAACACTCGATACATACGCTATATATGGCGCAAAATTTGTGATAGTAGATGAATTCACTAATAACAAATTTACATTACTGGTAATTGTAGAATAGACGGAAGACATGTTAATCTAAAAGAATATTAAACTATATTTTAATAGGAAACACATGAACAATATAAATTTAATGGGAACTTCAAACTATATGGGCACAAGCAATTTTATATTAAATATTGTAGATTTAAATAATACTATCACAAACTCATCAGGGTTAAATGCAAATTCTGGTTTACAAACGGCGGTTAATCAATTACAGCAAATGGTAGATTATAAAAAGAAACAGATAAATGTTAATTTTATTAGTAATTACGATACAAGTCCTATACAAGTATTGAGCCCATTGAATCTTTCGAATGTAAGTCTTTTTCAAAACGGAAATTTATTTATTGGGGGTTCTGGTGGCTCTAGTGGTGTAACAACAATATCATCAGGGGGTACCGCTATAATTCTAAGCAACACATCAAGTCCTACAAGTATTGCTGTGAATTTCTATGCTGCAAATTCCACTATCATGACATTGAACCAACAAGGAACTTTGAGTCTTCCATATGGTGCTACACCTAATACTTATTTAGAATGTATGGATTTATCTGGAACTAGTATGTGGAATTATGTTAGTAACTTAACACAAGGATTAGGAGCCTCGCTAAATGTATTAGGAAACAATACTTTTTCTTTTCAACAAAACTCTGTTGAAAATGCTTCACTCGATACAAATGGTAATATGACGGCTCAGAATTTCTTCTCCGTATCCGATGAAAGATATAAGAAGAATATTTCTACACTTACAAATGCTGGAACCTTGTTAAAACAGATACGAGGTGTGCGATTTGATTGGTTGCGTGATGGTTCTTCTGATATTGGTGTGATTGCGCAAGAGGTGTATAAGGTTATGCCTGAAGCAATTGTTAGCACAAATACCAATATGCTTACTGTTGCTTATACAAAGATTATTCCTTTGTTGATTGAGACGATTAAGGATTTGGAGAAACGAGTGGAAGTATTAGAAGGAAAGTGTTAAATAGGTCTGCGTTTAGAATCATAGATTCTAAATGTTCCATTTTATGAAATAAAATGGGTCTGCGTTTAGAATCATAGATTCTAAATGTTCCATTTCGACATTAAATAACTTTCTACTTGTTGTCTTTCTGGAAACGATAGAACACGATTATAATATAACAATTCACACATCAAACCACTAAAC
>Ga0214921_10000535_pt1 | contig 71168 bp, 69 predicted proteins | sample LL1505_MetaG_FD_177992 | JGI IMG/M metagenome (GOLD analysis project Ga0214921, IMG submission 177992) | Freshwater microbial communities from Lake Lanier, Atlanta, Georgia, United States - LL-1505 | ecosystem: Environmental > Aquatic > Freshwater > Lake | place: USA: Georgia | collected... | reverse complement strand
CTAGGTTTTCTAGGTCAATTTTGTTTTCTAACTCCATTATATAATATATTTACAGAAAAAATTTTTTAAGAATCTATAATAAAAAAAAATTTACGCAAATAAATGTTTGACAGATAGTCTATTACCTAATTTGGTCATAATAATTTTTCCAAATATCTATTTGTTTTCCTAAAATCTTATATACAGTTTTTTATTATGTGTTTTGTAATTTCTAAAGATGACTTAAAATAGTTTTCAAAGTTCTTTAATTTTAATTTTTAATATAGGCACATTTTAAGTTTTTAACCGTTTGCGTTCTCTTTGTTCTAAAAGGTTACACCTATTTTGCCATTCACTTGTTTGTTCATATTCATCGAGAGCATTTTCATCAAGCAGTGGGCTAAGAAAATCGAGATATTTTGACACTTTAGAAACCCTTCCTTCAAGCCTTAAATTACAAAGAATAACTTTTAACAAATCAGATAGCAACCAAGAAGTTTCATCCGTTTGGTAACCAATAGGTATCGATTGAACTATAGTAAATGGAATTTCTACATCGTCAAAGTCATCTACTTCAAAATCTACTAGTTCAATACGACACTGTATGAGTGTGTGTTCACCAACAGCATCCCATACTTCTTTGTTTTCATTTAATATTTGTCTCACCGTTTTTTCAAACACATCAAATGAATTAGTATTAGGAATAATGACCTCATTTTGAATTTCTGAATTTACAGCCTGAATCATCTCTTTCGACGAAAACCCACTATCGAGTGCCTTCTTCAATCCTACTGATTTCATAAAAAGATTACTTTGGTCATAAACACGGGTATTTGTTTCTAAACTATGAACCCACCAAGTATTACACAAGAACTCTCTGGCCTTATCACTGATACCCATTTCAGAAATATACTCAATAGTCATATGCCTTAGGTGACGAATTGTATACATTTGTGAATTTTCAAAACTTTTTCTGTATAGTGTGGTTAAGTATTTTCTATTTTTAGAGTTAGGTGTCCCAAAAATATATTCATTCTTTTTATAATTAGCTATCAAATCAACAGGATTACACGGTTTCCCTTCCATTTTTACATACATTCTCTCGAGGTTAGTAAAATCTTTTCTTCTTTCTCCAAGGTACCAATTTAAATAATCCCTCTCTTTTGGTCTTAAATCACAATCCAGTAGTAACCATCGACAAGCAACATCGTGTAAGACAATTGACATTTGAAAGTAAAATTCAAGGAAAACAGCATTTTGCTTTGACCTCTTGTGTTCTACGTGTCCCGAAAGTTGATTAAAACCAACACACAGTTTTTCACTCTTATTATTTTTCAAAGAGTTTTCTACAAATTTCTTAGCCCATAGCAATGTATCTTTTTCTACATCTTTCTCTCTAGTTTTGTAATACGTATAGCTCACCATTGTATTTACATTCCGTCCCCATTGCATTCCCAGATAGTGATACGGTCTGAAGGCATAGCAACGACTAGCAAACCCTAAAAATAGAGCTTGTCTCAAATCATCCAGTGTAATTTCGTGGCTATCAATAATATACTTGTGGTGGCTATTTGCTACCTCTTTTAATTTCCACATTTCTGGGGCTTTATCCGATAATACCGACGTCATACCAGACTTGATCCTTTGTAGTCGTCTAGCATCTCTAAGTAGAAGGTTTCTTTTGCCCATTAAATTATCAATTGTATCTCTAATCTGAAAAGTCTTGAGACTATTCAATACAAATCCTGATAAGAAAAATAAACAAGCACCAATACGTTTCTCACTTGTTGAGCTTTTATTCTTTCTTTCGTGTGTTCCATAAGAAAGAAAAATGTCTAAAAGAGTAGAAAAGCTCGGCATCAAAAATATAGAATACAAATCGGGTTCTATTTGACTATCAATGTGTTCATAATTGTAGTACAGTCCAATGAAAAAACCTAATACTATTTGGAGATTACTTTTGTGGCTTTCTAGTGTTAGAATGTTTGTAGAATAATTCCCTACTAATTGAGTTAACAAAAAGCTGTTTTGAAAATTTTTATTAGAGATGAGATGATTGACCTTATTCCAATAATTGCAAAGTTGAGTATTGACTAATCCAGAAATACTTAGCCAGTGAGAATAACTATACTTAGTACTTATAAATTTGATTTGCAAATCTTTTTTTATGGTTTCTTTAATGAAATTATCAAAGTATTCAATTCTTTTAATAAGTATAAATTTGTGTTCCTCATCGTAACAACAATCTTTCCATAAATCTCTACCTTCTATCACTAGCTTTTTCCACTTGATGGTAGTGCTTGGAATGTTTACATCGACTTTATATGTAAGTGACACACCAGCAGGAATGCTTTTGGAATACAATTTTTTTTCTATTATTTTGATGTACTCTTCAAGTAACATCGTTTTTTCACCTACTTTCACAAGAGGTTGAACCTTGATAATATCTATTGAATAGGATGGTTGATAATCTAATTTAATAAGAAATACTTTTCTCTTACTCATATTTTTTGTTATAATTCCCAAAGAGTGGCTCAATGTGTGTTCAAGACTTACTACTTGGACTATAGAAAGAAACTTGAGCAAATCTGCATCACGATACCAGTAAGTATTATTAGAACGGGCATTGTTAAGGATATTCCATCTTAGTGGAATATGCTTTTCTTTTCTTATCTCAATCAATAGGAGAATGTGCGTTAAGAATAAATAATAGTGATTTTCATAGCACACTATTGGTAGTCTGTGTTCAACTGTGTAAAACTCACCTTTTAAATTATCAAAGAGTTCTTGCTTTTCTTCAGTATCAAAAGGTGGTTCATCTTGAAATTTTTTTTTGAGCTTTTCTTCGAGAATTTCTATACGTTTTAATAAATCTGCCATATGTGTAAGACAAAATGTTTAGAATTATTGTTTCAATTTTTTACAAAGTAAAAAAAGGACTGAAAAAGTGCTTTTCTAAAAAGTGCTTTTTGGACTTATTATATAGCACGGGTCATTTTTTATAATTACACACTGGCTGTCTACATAGTATTTTATTGAACAACACGTGTTTTGTCTGGTATCGTACACACAACCCGCTTTTATACAGTTTTTATAAGGTTGTTGACAACTGGTAAATGTTGTAACACTACAATTTGAATAATCCATATTTTAGATGACAAAATCTTTATAACTAATTAATTCAGTATCAGGTATCTGAAGTGTTTCACAAAAAGAATATCTAAATACAAACATACCAGACCCGAAAGCTTTGTTGTATTTATCTGCTTGTTTTCTTAACATTTTATAAGTAAATGGTAGGTCACTTCCATAAAAATTTTTAGCATCAATCCAGTGCATTGTTTTGTTATTATAGATGAAAGGCTCTGTTAGTAAAAAATCTGGTGTTAGAGGTGAACCTTTTAAATCTTCTTCTGTTTTGTACTTTAACCCTATTAACTTTTTTGCTACATTCTCTTCAAACTTTTTAGATTTAATTTGAGACATTTTAGTTTTTTGAGGATTAAAAAAATCATCGTGTTTTATGGCTATTTCTTCTTCACGTTTACTAATTTGATACTTTTTTTTGAGAATTTGATATAACATATAAGGTGGAATATCGTGTTTAACGGATAAATCAAGTAGGTTGCCATTGTAGTTAAGGTGCTTAGGTTTTTGAGATAGAATCCATTTATTAAGGATTAAATTTCCATAAACTGCTTGAAAATATTTATACTTAATTTTGTTTTCTCTAATAAATGATTTAACTTCTTTTTTAGAAGGATACTTATAGTTGCCTTTCTTTATCAGTGCCCATACTTTATTTTGTAGTGATTTTGTTATCATAGATTCTATTATATAATATTTTAGAAACCTACTACACATATAAAAAAATCCTGACCAAGGTTAAGTCGGAAAAAAGCATAGGACACAGGACCGCTTAGATTTCATCTATAATATCTTCAATGGCTCTTGAGAAGCTGTGTAAATCCACTTCGTGAACTTTAATTCCCATACTTTTTAAAGTTCTAAAGAATGAACGACTGCTAGCCTCTTTTATGTCCTTCCTATCGATGCCAATCATACTAATGTATTCTGATGGTGGCGGTGAAAAAGATGGCGAGTACACCACGACGTAATGGTATTCTAAACCGTAGTCTGATGCAATTTGGTGTTGCATCTCCACCTGCTTCATAAGTTGATCAGTTGTCCACTTATCTTGAGCCAAGAGCTCAGCAGTGTACTTAACCTCGATAACGTAGCTTCCAAATAGAATATCAAAGTCAGTCAGTTGCCGACCGTTTCTTCCTTCCAATTTCTCATAAATGGGAACATTAAAGCTCGCCCGTCGTTTGATATCATCAGAAAGAACTCGATACCATTTACGGTCAGCGGAACCTAAACAACCTGTCTTCCCACTAATGGTTCTTTGGAGATTTGGGATAATCTCACCAATCCTTGGTACCTCCATTGGATACAATACAATTTCCAGACCGCGAACTGTCAGTTCTGCCTTATCATCTGGTAATTCACCAGAGAAACGCCACTTTAGGTCTTCAATAGATGGAGTTGCTCGTAAATCCCATACTGGATTACTAATAGAGGGAGCACCTAGTGGAGCCCACATTGGATTTGCGACAGAAGGAGTTCCTTGTGAAATCGTGATATCCATTGGTCCGCTGTATTGCATTGTTACTCTTGGTATTGTTGTTGCTGTTGTTGTTGTTGTTGTTGTTGTTGTTGTTGTTGTTGTTGTTGTTGTTGTTTATCTTATATAAGATTTAATTTATTTTTTTTTCAATTTTTTCAAAAAGTATAAGTTTTTGCGCACTTTTTTAAAAAGTGCTTTAATAGCGAGTACAACGAGCTTCAATTTTTAAAATATACAAAAGTGCTTTCAGCATCTAAGTGTCCATTTTTCCAGTTCGATAGTATTCTTTCCAATCTTTAGGTGATACTTTTGTTCCACCGTCGTATTTTACTGCGAGGCGTTTTTCAATTAAATAGTCACTTATGTTTTCTTGGTTTAAGTATACATCCGCTAAAATTCTTCCATACTTGTCATATGAAATATTCTCTAACATAATCCATTTATTATCTATCTTACTACAAAGAACATCTCGCGATATTAAGGCTATCTCTTTTTCATTTAGGTCGTGAGTTCTCATTTCAGGTGTATCTATTCCATTTATCCGAACTTTAAATTTATAGACATCCATATTATAATATCCCGCAACTGTAATAGTATCACCATCATAAACAGATATTACTTTTACCCTACTTAAATTTGGTATGAAAAATTTTACTTTTTGTTGTGAAATTTTCTGTTCAACATAGATTGATGATAGACAAGAACCCATATAAACTAAGTTATTCTATAAAATAAGTAAATATCAATTTTTTGTTAGAAAGTGTTTCAAGTCAAAAACAATTACAAACCTCTTATAGCACTGCTGATGTATTCCGCAGATTTTTCATCCAAGTCGTAAAATAAGTGATTGATGACTGAACTAGGCAAGACACATACTGAGTTACCTTTTCCTCTACCACGTCCAACTCTACATATGGCTTGATAAATAGTTGACTGCGATAATTCACCAAAGTCTTCTGTAAAAAGAGCATTTGTCACATTTAAATTTAAGCCGTAAGCTTCACTTGAACCTGCAAAAACATACACCATTTTTTGTGCTTCAACAGCATCTTTAACAAGCTCACGAAATTTTGGCTCTTCCGATGAAATAGATGATGCACCACATAAGTAAGCTACAAGGTCTGCTGTGTAAGTTGTTACGCCATCTACCTTCTCATAATCACTTAACTGAGGTAAAGGTGTACAATATCTAAAGTGTTTTGCAGATGTTCTGTATAATTGACCGTGTTCTCTGGAACGTAATACTAAGTGTGGTTCTATACCACCCAGTAACTTGGGTGACGTATCAGTTGTAAACTTCTCACTTTTTACATCAGAAGCTTTCACTCTAGTAGAACGTCGTTTTGAATCACCATTTATAATGACCACTTTTTGGTCATCTTTTTTGCTTTCTCTGGTCAAAGATTTTGCCGACTTTACGACGTGTTGATGTTTCATATCGTATACTTCACTCATTGTCTCTCTACACATATCACTAGGATTTTGTGATGAAAAAATCATTGTCGAACCTGAAAAATTCCAAGCATATCCTTTTGTAATATCACCTTTGTCAAATTCACCAAAATCACTACGATAAGCAATTGATAAAAATTCTTCTACAAATTCATCGGATAATGTTAAGATTACTTCTAAAAGTTCTCTTACTTTGAACCATATATCCGCTGAAGTAAAGGTTTTAAAATCAAAACTTAGAGAGAATACTTCTTTACCGGGTACCTGAAGTATCTCACCACACTTCTTGGCAATAGCTTCAGCTCTTTCAAACATCTTGACCAGGATTTTTCCTGATGTAAGAACTCTAATAAAAGGATTTTTATTAAAAAATTCTAACCTCGTAGTAAGTTCTGTCTTATTTCTTACTCCTGATACAGGAGTAATATAATTGCCGTGATAATCAATAGCAACAGAACGTCCGATAACACTGTGTCCAGTACTTGAAGTTATGTTGACAAAATTTTGTTCTCCTTTTTCACTCCACAAATCCATTACACACGTAAGGTTGGGAAGTGTAGCAGACATCAATACTGAAACAAATGTTTGCGGAATTATATTAACCAGAATACGAGTAACATAATCAATTGCAATTTCATTACCATTGTCAACACCTCTTGATACTTCATCAAAAAAGAAGATAATTTTTTTCTGGCAGTGGACTAAAAGTTCAATTAATCGGAAGATAGAACTAAAATCGACAAAGTAAGTGCTAATAGTACCCCTTTGAATAAACAATCTCACATTTTCAATGGTAGTATCTTCCGTTTCTAAAACAGAGCAATTATCAAACACAAATCCTATATTTTTGGTAATTTCAGTCATTCCTTGAGCCGCCTGTAAAATAATTTCTTTAGAACTCAAAAATACAGTTACGTAATCCTGTGAACGCAAACTTGTCTTTTCACAGATTTTTTTAATCAATGTAGGAATACAAATGAAAATAGAAGTCTTGCCAGAACCTGGAGGAGTTGAATAGTTTATACGGTACGTTCGATTAGAAACTATGGCTGTTCTTATTGTTTTGATTAAATCTCCCTGACTTTTAGTAATACATACAGTGTCCATATCCCTTATAATAGTTTCATCTTGAATAAAGAGTTTCCATATAGCAGGTAGTCCAATAATTGTAGTATTAATCTTTTCTAAGACACTTGTAGGCAACTCATTCCTACGAACAATTTGTCCAAGAGATACAAGTGCTCCTTTTTTATCCTTTACACTACTCTCTTCAAAACACATAAGTGCTAAATTTCCAATTATAGCTTCTTCCAAGAATGAAGAACTTGCCTTGGATCTTAAATCAGAAGCAGACCTAATACTTAAACTATCTTTGAGCTTTTTAACTCGAGCTTTCAAAGACAAGTCAGATAATCGAATATCTTTAAAGACGGGAGCTTCCATCACACCATCTAAATTCCGAAGCAAGTGTTCCCAAGCAAAAGTCTGTATATCATCAACAGATGTAAATTCGTGTGCTTTCATCCACTTATCAATGTCACTTTCAACTTCTGGCTCAAATTTTCCACCTCTTTTTCCATTTGAAACTATCCATCCACCTTTCACACGTTTTGCTCCCTCCGGAGGCTGTTGTGCTTCATACCTATCACAAATTATAGATGATAAAGAAGACAATTTTACAGGTTCAAGTTGAGGTTTTCCTGTTTTTAGTAAATTGACTAAAGTTTGTAAGAATGAGTTTGTTGAAGCATCTCTCTCACAAGAAGAAAAAATTCTTGATTTTTCCTCTGGAGTAAGAGAATATTCCGTGATAAAAGGTTCGTAATCCCTCATAGAGGTAGTGCTTTTCATTTGGATATTCGCTTGCATTGGTTAGTTGTTTGTTAGTTGTTAGTCTATACATAATCTTAGTTGTTTAGAAAAATTCAATTTTTTTATAAATAGTGAGTGTAGCAAACTTCAATTTTTTAAATATACACCATTTTATGTTATTAGAAAAAATACCTATTATATTACTCAATTTAAAAAGAAGAAAAGAAAAACTAGAAAAAACTAAAAAGGAACTAGACAAATTACCTAATAAAGTCCTTGTATGGGAGGCTGTCGATGGTAATAATTTACCAGAGCAACAAGTGCTCATACAAAGTGGCATTCTTCACCAAAACTTTAGAGAAAATGAGTGGGTTGCACAACGTAGAGGGTCTATAGGAAACTACTTATCTTTTATAGAAATTTATAGCCACATTCAAAATTCAAATTGTGAATTGACGCTTATTGTTGAAGATGATATAATTCTTACAGAAAACTTTAACAAAAAACTAGAAAAAGTTTTAGATACAGTCCAATCACTTGATTGGGATTTATTGTATTTGGGCTTATCAAACGTTTCAAGATGCTACACAAAAGACTGGAAAATAATAAAAGAGCGTGATGAATTTAAGTTATTACAGCCCTTAACACACAATGGGGATTTATATGGAAATTTTGGTTTGTTAGTTAAAAAGAAAGTGGCCACTGAGTGGTTGCGCGATTGTCTTCCTATTACTCAAGCAAGTGACTCACGTTTAGGTTCCTTAGTATGTGGTAGAAGATTTTCTGTTGATAATATAAAAATAATATCTTTGTTTCAACCCAAACTTAAGGGTTTTGTTGTAGAGCCACCGCTTATTACTTATACAAGTGCTATTTCAGATACTAATCTAATATAACTGTTTTAACTTCAGACATCATCCCAGAACCATCACAAAATCTAAAGTGAATGTGTGGTATAAGAACCCTATTATAAAGCCAACCTACTTGATACGGTTGTGGTCTTCTAACTCTAAGAATGGCTTCACCGTTGCTATTTGCGTGAGCAACCCCTGTGTTTTCAAATTTAGAATAAGCAGTCCAAGGGTCGTTGAGTTTTAGTGGTTCTGTCTGTGGTTCAGCAGCCCAGTAGACAACAACAGCATTTGGTGGAACACTAACTGTAACAACAGTGTCTGCATTTGAGGGTGAATTTTCAACTAAACTCGTACACGGATAAACACTTTCACCTAAAAAAGGCAAGTAGGTGTTTCTTTCCAATGCAAGAAGAATACCACATACACCTATTAAGGTATAAATAACGCGTTGAGCACTATTACTTAATTTATGTAAAACACTAAATCCAAATAATCCAACAATTCCCCAATTGATTGCCCCAATGAGAACAAGACTTATAAGAACCATATGTATTTTTGCGTGGATGTATTTACTCATTATATTACTATACAAGAAATTTTAATTATGGAATGTATGTTTTTCATAGTTATAATTTATGTATCTATTATTAAGTACTCGAATACCTTTATAAGAACAGTTATTATCATAATAATCATTACCATAATTTTCTTTAATAAGTTGAATTTTTTTCCCTCCAACATAGTAAATACCTTCCGTATCACCAATACCACTAATGTGCATAATATGACAAATTGACCAAGTCCAATAGCCATACTCTTTTTTTTTCAAATAAAATGATACATACGTATCAATACAATTTTTAAGTATTATATTTCCAGGGGTTGAAATCATAAAGTGGGGATTGTATCCAGCATTATAAGACTTACAAGTTAAAAAGTCAATGCCTGGTTCAACAAAATCTTTAAGTGGAATTAAAGGCTCAACATCTGCATCTACGTAGATACCACCATAGTAATATAAAACACATACGCGCCAAAAATCACACTTAATAGGACCGTCTGGTATAAATCTGAAAATGTCACAGTGTAACTTAGTAAATTTTTCTAATAAAAATTTTATACACGCCTCATCATCGTACAGATAAACTTTCATTTCCGGATTAAGCCTAGTCCAATTTTGAGAATATTTTTGTATGTAACTTACTGTCTTGTGACACATAAAAATATTTTTAGGAATTTTTCTCATCATACGTATATAAATATTCTTTTTTTATAAAAATGTAGGCCTATATCTTTTTTCTTTGGTCAACTGTAAGGCGCTTTTTAGAAAAGCATTTTTTAAAAAAAGTGCGCAAAAAGATAGATGTGGTAACTTAGTTACCGCATACTTTTTTCCTACACCACATCAAGCAAGTCTTTTATGTAACGGCGAAAAGCAGTCAAGAGAGATTAGATACATTCTCTCTGAAGAACTTTTGACGGCTACAATCGATACAATAGTCGTTAGAAAGACTGATGGTTCAGTAGCTCTTCGCGTTTACTAGTAACAACCCACATCACCGTGTGTGTTCCTCATAGCAGCTTAAAAACAGGCTATATAATTACTTACAGAAAAAATATATAGTTAATATTATGAAACTTCTTAGTTTATTTGTATCAGTACCACCTATTAATACTCTATGGAAATCAACACATTTGCTACCACTCTGGATACCCATTAAGCAAAAAGAAAACATAATGAGCAAAACACTTTACCCCATTACCTTAGCGGATGAAAAATTTACACTATATAAAAACAACAATGAAGAGTTGAATTGTATATTTGATGTTTGTCCGCATCAAGGAGCAAGATTATCCAAAGGACACATTTCAAAAGAAGGTAACGTAGTGTGTCCTTATCACGCTTTTGAATTTAAGGATGGTAATTTTAATAAAATGCCAATGTCAAAGAGTTTTAAATCAAATATCTGTGTCCCTAAATTACCTATTTACTCCGATAGTAATTTTGTATATGTCTTGCCTGGACACGATCTTTTTCAAATGGAAGGCATTGATATACCAAATCCTTATATTGCACCTGAATTGAGTAACAGTACATTTACACCAATTATTGGCGAAAGAATTATTAATACAAATTCTGAATTAGTAACAGAAAATGTTCTAGATATGCTTCACATCAGTTTTGTTCATAGTTTTGGGAACCGCCAGATGCCCTTACCATTCAAAATTTCTTCAGAAAAGATAAGTAATATAACTGGTATAACGAGATTTTATTATCACGCAGGACAAAATAGCATTTCTCGTTTTATGGGCGATAAAGATGTCATTATTGTTGAGAATGAGTATCACTTACCTTCAACAACAGTAACCCGAGTAATAGCTGGTAATATAGTAAAAACAGTTGTAACGAGAGCAATGCCAATTAGTGAAAATAAAACCATTTTGTTTTGGGAACTTCATAGAAACTTCTTTCACGGCAAACTGGGTGATATAATTATGAGATTTTTAATGGAAAAAACACTTGATGAAGATGTAAATATTCTAAAGAATGTTGATGCAAAATACCGAATTGGAGAAATCAAAACAATTTACGATTCAACAATCTTAAATTATAGACAAAGTAAAACAGAATATTCAGAAAATATCTAGATATTTATCAAGAATTTCTTCTGGTGTCGCTCTTACTCTATAACTGAATTCAATACAGTCGTGTACAATTGATAAAATTCTATCTATTTTGTTATCAGTAATCCGGTGGTTTAAACGTAAAAAAAACATATTTCTAAAGACGCTACGTAAATTTGTTTCAGTGGCAAGTGATGTATATCCTTTGACTTTTGGTTCTAATGGTTCTTTCAAAATAAAGTCACTACCGTATTTTGAATTCGTTAAAAAATGGGCAAGTATTTCGGTATTTTCCTTTTTTTTGTCCGATAAAACATATAGGATATAAAATTGCTTATAATAGTTGTGTTGGTATTTTGTAGAAATCTCTTTTGTAAACACACTTACCTTATCAGTATCTAATTTGAAGTTAGTACAGATAAAATGCCACAAACTAAAAGAGTTACCTGTGAGCATTCTCAGAAGTATATCTGCTGCACCAATAATATCAATATTATCAATATTGTCCGTTTTTAAGAATACTTCGGGTGCGGATATACATACTGTTTGAATAAACTTTTCTGGTTTTGTATTAATTATGTTAAGTGTTCCTAGATCACCCAAAATAATATTTTTACCGTCTTTTGTTAGAAATGTATTATCGTATTTTAAATCACCGTGGAATAAATTGTATTTCCGGAGTATCATTAATCTATTTAAAATTTGATGAAAGTATTGAAGAGAATCGTCACAAGTAAGGTTATAATACTTTGGTAAACTATTATATTCATCCATAATTAAAAAGTAGTTAGTTTGTGCATAGTGTCCATAATACTTGTATAACGTAAAATAACTACGCTCTTCTCCTGTCATATTACTTTCTAATATTAACTTATGTCCTCTTATCTCATTATCAAAATCTTTTTTAACTTCCTCTTCAGTTTCAAAATCATTTAATTTTCCTTTATAATTTGTTAAATTAAATATCTTAATTACAAAGTATTCCTTTGTTTCTACGTTTTTTATTTTATACACAGTACCAAAAGAACCTCTGCCTAGTATTTCTAGAATTTCAAATGTTTCATTATTAGTCGTAAACTTGAAATACCAAATTTTATTACTCTGATACGGTACGGCTTGTATCATATATAGAGCATAGTTATATTTCTCTAATAGTAAGATATTCCTATAATACCACTAAAGTCTCTTTCAAGAATGTCGCCCGGGTCGTCTTTTGTGAGAGAATAAATCGTATTAATAGTAAAATATACCGAACCAGGATCTTGTCTATATCTTCTATACGGTCCTCAACCAAGTAAGCAATCTATATCAGTTAGATTCGGTATTTGTATAGAATTTCTATTTAAAGAATTAATCAAACTTAATCATCACTTGGAGTTACTTGATTGTGGTATTCAAAGTATTAATTGTATGAATAAAAATAAGAAAAATAAAGATGTAGATTTAATATTTAAAAATGAAGAGCAGAAAAAAATCTATTATCGCGAAGTTAAATCAAATATTTTAGATGCTGAGAAAACTGAAGCAACTATTGATAAATGTCACCAAATCAGAAAACATTTTGAAGAAAAATATCCAAATTACACTATTAATACAGGTATTTTAAATTGGAGTGTGTACAATAAAAAAGTGTATGATAATACATACTTAACTAAAATAAAACAATTCACAAATAGTAATGTTAAAGTTGAATTTCCAGAAGAATTTTTTCAAATAATTAATGTTGCTTGGAGTGAAGCTGAATTTGACTCATATTTTAGAGATATTGGTCTAGAAATTAATAAGAACTTTAATAATTTTTAATTACAAGATGTTTTGTATTGATTTCTTCGCCAACACGATTATCATATAATTTAAATCTGTATTTCTTATCGTATTCTTCAGCAATATATCCGTTATATAATTCTTCTATAAATTTTGTCTTACCAATAACCATTAAACATTTGATTTTGGTATTTTTAAAGTAGTCGGCTAGTTTTTTGTGTTCTTCTTTACCAAATTTACAGTAACCATAATCCGTAAATTCACTGTCGTATGGCGGGTCTAAGAACATAAAGTTATTTTCATCATTATAGTTTTGAAAGACGTGTTCAAAGTCTTTATTTAGAATTTCTGTTCGACTTAGCAAAATCTCGTATTGAGGATTTTTTAAATCATCGTAATTAATTGTCTTGTATTTTCCAAATGGAATATTGAAACGACCATCTTTGTTATATCTTAACATACCTCGAAAACAAGTTTTTCTTTGGTAATAAAACCTTTTCGCGCTATCGAGAACAGTACTTATCTCCATTTTATCTCTTATTTTATAATAAGTTTCTTCGTCGTTTGGAGAGGCTTCCATAAAATTATGTATTTCTTGTATTTTACCATCCTTGATGCTCTGATAGAAATTAATTAACTCTGTGTGAACATCACTTATCACTGCCGTTGGTGGATTTAAATAAAAATATACAGAACCACCACCAATAAATGGTTCGAGATATTTATTAAAAATCACTGGGAAGTATTTTTCAAACAACTTGATTTCATCACTTTTTCCACCACTCCACTTGATAAGCGGTTTTAGTTGTGGATTGAAGTTATTTAATAGAGCAATCAGCTCATTTTTTTTCTTTGAATTACACTTTTGTATCCCTAATTCTTGACACTTTTTCAACAGTTCTTTTTTAGGTAATGTAGATAAATCTATTGACATAATATCTAAGTCATAGTATTTTTTAAGTTACTTAAATCAATTTTATTTTAGTCCAAAACCACTCTTCCACCGACTCAAGTGCGCCCTCGCACCACCCTTGATTGTGACTTAGCATTTCACCGACAATGGTCAATCCATCTTTAGAATAGTGGCGCAAATTATGCGAATAACCTTTCTTAAAGTAGTGTGTTCCTATTTTCCAGTATTGGATTATTTTATCTTCTACCGGTGAAACCTTAAATTCTTTCTGTAAGTAAGCATCGTAATCTTTCATTTTTAATATATTTTGTGCTTGTTCATTAGCCGAATATCCAGATAAAAGGACATTATCAGATATTGGAAATATGAGTCTCAATTTTTTATGTAGCAGAGCATTCTTCAAGGGCATTTTTTTATGATATGTGTATATTCGCAAGAACTCATTTGTGCCTATTTCTTTACGAAAGTGTTTCATAATTTTTGGTTCTGGTGTTATTTTAATTTTAAGACCAGAATAATCAGTGGCTAAAATGACTTGTTTGGTGAGTATGGTAGTGTTATTGTCTAAAACAACACGAAAGTCATTATGTTCTTTAATAATTTCCATTACACAAGTATTAAGTCTAATATCAGCTTTAACTTTTTTTGCTAGTTTTTCAATGAGATTTCCATAACCACCTTCAAGGTAGACATGTGCTTTAGGTTGGTGGAGCATATCTCTGGTAGGATAGTACATAAGCGTATCAAAAGAATCCGCATCAAGAAAATCATTAAAATCGCACAATGAAATCCATTTCTTAACGACACTTGGTGAGTATTTTTCTTCCAAAACTTGTAAAAATGTTTTTCCTTTTTTAGGTGTAAGAGAATTTAGGATGTCATTGAACCACTCACTGCTCTCATCAAAGTATTTGATATCAGAATAAAAAATTTCATATGGAATTCCTAACTCTTCAGCAAGCATACGAACACGATAGTCTTGAGCACGTGGAATTCCAGCACCTAACTGAATGGTTGAACCGTGAAATTCTGTGCTCTTAACTCGACCACCTATATAAGAATTTTTATCAAGAATAATAGTGTCTGTATTTCGTAAAAGATGAGCAGCATATAATCCACTTATACCAGCTCCAACTATAACATAATCATACATATATAATATATTATGAGTACATTAAAAATAAGATAAATTTTTATCAAAAATAAATTTATTAAATCATACAATTTACTTTTCTTCTAAAATATCTACTATTAAAATCTTATTTAAGAAATTATGTTAAAAATTTTAAGTATTAATATTAGTTCATTTACAAAAGAAATTACAACAAAATATCAACACTATTATTTTGAGCAATTTTATACACTCTATATTATCAAATAATAAAAAAGAAAATACTGAATTACTTAAATGTTTTTTAGCTAATTCAAAATATGGTACTCATTTTATTTTAGAAGAATTAATAGAACCAAAAATTAAAGGATATAATCAGTTTAATACTAATGAAGTGCAAGACATTTTTAAAAATATGCTTTTATCACGGTTAAATCATCAGATTACTGATAATCAAATTAATATAATTTTATCAATTGTATATGATTGTATTGAATTTAATTATAAATTAAGAGCAACGCCAGAAAAAATTATTGATAAATACCTAAAAGATTATATTTGAATATTCTGTATTTTGTTATAAATTTTTTTAATTTCTCTAATTCTATATTTTGGATTAATGTTCTTTAGAATATTTATTCTTATAGATTTATATTAAAAAAAAATCTGCGTTTTTAATATATGACAAGTAATAATACAAATTATTACCAATTACCAGTTATTACAGATACTTCTACTTCTACTTCTGGTAGTATGCCAGTTTGTGATACTAATTCTGTACTTGTAGATGGTAGATGTCAAAAACTAAATACATTTTTTGCTATTAGTCCTATTCAAGATTGTCCACAGAATACATTAAGATTTACAAGTAAACATCTTCACTATTGTGTTATACCACAAAAAGGAATTGAAAAAAATAAATGTAGTTCAAATGAAGTTAAATATGAAAGTAAATGTTACTCTAACACAGGTTTTTTTAAAAAAAATGTTGATAATTGTCCATTGAATTCTACTGAAAATAATGGGATATGTATTAATAATATTAATAATCTTCCTCCTCCTGATTCTAATTCTTGTCCTTATATAATAATTAATAAGAGTCCTCCTCAAGATATGGATAATATAAAATTATGTGCCAAAAATGGAGCATTATTCAATTATGCTGACACTAAAAAAAACACATGCCCTGATAATTCAATTCTACTTAAACAAAATCTAACATATTCACAAAATCCACAAGATATAAAAATTTGTGTAGTTAACAAACAAAATTAAAAAATATAAATAAATTTCATAATTATGCTTCTTCATCATCTTTATCATCTTCCTCTTCAGGTATAACAAGATCTTTATGAAATTTAGTTGGAATATACTCAATTGCTCTTCTATCTTCATTTACAGCAATTTGGCACAATTCAAATGTTTTACTATCTTCTGGAATGTAACGAAGTGCAAGACCATCTATTTGTAAGATTACCGTATAAGAAAAAGAAATATCTCCTTCTAAAGTTTTAAGTTTTGCAAGTAGAGGATGTGGTGTAACAATTTTCTTTGAAAATAATGCATACGGATTTTTACGAAGTGCTTGTTCAAGCAAATCTCTATCATATTCTAAATAGTATTGAACTGCGCTTGGTTGAATTCGAACTGCTTGCTCAACAAATGCTCTATTTCTAAAATGTATCAAACGAGCTTCAGGATGTAGAAATTCTAGACACGTCTTATTTACAGCTAAAAGCTGTATTATGAAGTCTGGGTCCATCTTAAGTTCAAAACTCATCACCTCTGTGATCCTACCACAAGATTTTGCAAAGTCTAACACGGTTTCTTTATTTTCTCTCCATTCCAGTGGAAGAAATGCGACAAAACTAGGTTCCTCGAGTAGAGCTTGCAAAAAGACTTCTTTGGGAATGTGAACTCTGGTATAGACGTACCTAATTATATCTGGATTTTTTTCTACAGCTTCCTTAATAAAGTCTAAATCCTCTTTAAAAGGTGTGTATCTCACAACTTCTGGGTGACGTTCACACAGAGCCAAAATAATTTTACGATCTCTTTTTACTTGTTCTAGAGCAGCATTCGCAAACGCACGTTCGTTCTTTTTACACGCTGCAAATAGAACGTTTAGATTGGCTTGAAATTCATCTTTTACGTACCTCAGAGAAAAAGGACTAATAGTAAGAGCTCTGACAAGGAACTCCTCAGTGTGAAGATCCTTAATAGCTTCTAATGATTCAGAACGATATTTTAACGTCTCACAGATAATTTCTTCTTGTTCCTTTTGAGAAAAAGAAGACAAACCACTGTAATCATTATTGTCTAAAATTTGATAAACTTTTGTCCACATCTCAAAAGTAAATTCTACTGACATTTTCGCTTGTTTACCTGTTGGGCGAGCTTGGTTGTTGTTGTTGTTTGTTTTAGTGTTATTTATCTTATATAAAATTTAATGTATTATTTTTCAATTTTTTTGAAAAAGTTCAGATAATAAAAAAATGTAAACTTAAAGAGACTAGACTACACATCAAGTCTCTAAGAGAATATTTCTTTCAGATGTTAAAAGAATTCATCATCCTCTTCATAATCCTTTTCATCCGCAACCAACCAACCAGCCATATTTGTCAGATGTTTAAGGAGTTCATCAACATTTTCAAAATCCTTATCATCACCCCATCCATATCCCCATTCACTTTTATAATCTATTACAAAATGTCCATAATCGTCAAAACTAACCAATTTCGTTTTACAGTAAGATTCATCATAAGGTTGACAAATGATACTAATAGCCCATTTACTATTTCCTCTTATTTCAAAAGAGATACCACAACTTTGGTGGATGGATAGTCTCGAATCAATCTGCTCGAGTCTTTCACTTATGTCACTTTTCACATTAGTTGTCCTCGAAATAGCATGATCATATTCGTCTAACTCCATCTTTATTTGCCTTGTAAGGTTAGTTGAGTAGTGTTGTTGTTCGTTTTAGTGTTATTTATCTTATTTAAAATTTTAATGTATTTTTTTCAATTTTTTACTGAGCTTTGAGCTCTTTAGAAAAAAACTCGCAAATTAGAAAAATCTTTATTCGCTCAATTCTACATAAATTCTATCCTGACAAAAAGAAAACAATATGATATTATCCAAATTGTAGATCTTGTGAAAAAGTGTATCACTTATTTCTGATTTTATGACTAAAGATATTTTTTTTGTATTAGATAAATATGTTATTAATTCATTTTCATCGAAAATAGCATTTTCAAGTAATAATCTTTTTGTATTATCTTGGAGACATTCTATTTTAGTTTCTCTAACAACCAGATTAAAAATACTAATCTTTGGAATAATAATCTGCTGGTCTACTTTATGCCATTTTTCAATATACAAGTTGTGAAAGAAAAACTTGTATATCTTAGAATTTGCTTCTACTTCGTATACGAGTTCTCGTGTTAAGTTTTGATAAAACTGATTCACATCTGAAAGTTGTACAAGGTCTATATTTGTCAGATAATCAAGAATGTGAAAATGTAACATTTAGTATAGCAGAGGTTTTTCTGTAGAATTCCAAAAAATCTTGAAAAACTTACCTTAAAAATGTACTATTTCTATAAACAGAAGAATGATTACGTCGTCGAAGAATACGTTTTTGATACCGCTTGCGGATAAGTTGTCGTCGTGGAGGCTGGGAATAACGGACTACACCGAGAATACTCCACGCTTTGAAACTTTCCATAAGGCTGTCTGCTCTTGTGGAAATAGTCACCACGCTGCCTGCCTTTTTATGGGTAAACATCAGCGTTTTAAATGTCGTTTCTTATGGTTTAAATTCTTATAGACCTGGCACTGGTAGGACAACCGTGCACGCAGAGGCATCAGCCATTCAAAAATTACCAATTAGAAAAAATAAAAAACTTAAAAAAATAAATATCCTTGTTATCAAGACATCACCAACAGGAAAGTTAGGTAATTCAAAACCTTGTTACAAGTGTTTAATGGATTTGAGTTCTAAACCACATTTAAAAGGGTACAGAATAGACACTGTTTTTTATACGAATGAAAATGGTGAAATAGATTCTCAAAAGTTGAAAAATTTAATAAGTGAAGGCAACTATCATCTTTCAGCCTACTACCGAAATACCAATTTTAAAATACAAAACAGAACTGTGTAATTTACATTATTTTTAAAAATGAAGGAACTTTCACACCTTTGGAAATTTAAAATACCAAAGAAAAAAACCTTTCTTAAGTTATGAATTACAGAACAAATAATTGTAAAGATTATAAAAAAATATTTCGAACTCTTGATTTAGTCTCAGGCTCAACCAAATACGAAAGAAATATTAATATTATAAATTGCCATTTAGGACAACGTAAACTTTTCTATACAGAAGTCGAATTTTTATCTATTTTGTCAAAATACTATGATCTAAATGACATTATTGTGGTGTATATTGGCGCTGCTGGTGGGCATCATTTACCCTTGATTTTTGATATGTTTCCGGAGCTTGAATTTATACTCTTTGATGCTAATCCTTTTAAATTTGATAGAAAAGACTACAAAGTTATGATATTTAATGAATTTTACACAAATGAGACACATCAAAAAATAAAAAACTTGAATGATAAAAATAAAAAAATAGCATTTATTAGTGACATAAGACGAGAACCACGAGAAGAAATGATACACGAAGATATGATAAATCAACAACATTGGCTAATCCAATTAGATTCTATTGCATATATGCTTAAATTTAAACTCCCATATCCTATCGAGGGTTCTAACTTTCTAAAAGAAAAAGGTTACAAATATCTCAAAGGAAAGATGTATATTCAACTATACGCTCCAAATCGTTCTACTGAAGCTCGATTAATCAAAGTAAGAAAACCCAATGAACCCTTTAAGTTCAAATTATATGATATTCGCGATTATGATGAAAAATTTAACTATTTTAATACTGAATTGCGAAATACTTGTTACAAGTACAAAAAAAGTAATGAACTTAAATACAATCTTCTCGGATTTGACGATAGCTATGAATCCGTGTGTGAATACTACTTAGTTTATAAATATTTTAAGTATCATAAAAAATGTAAACCTAGTCACATTGATGTCACAAGACACCTTTTTAAAATCAATACAACGCTATACAAATTTAACTATTCTAATCCTCTCATTTGTTTAATAAATATGCATATTAAAAAATTCAAACAGTGGGCAGAAAAAGGTATTAAAATAGATAAAAAAAAATACTTGCAAAAGATAGAAGACATACAAAATTCCCTAAAACAACAAATACAATGTTTTAAAAAAGGCACACTCTTACAAAAAAAAGATTATGAAGAACAAATAGAAATAGCAGAATCACAGTTGCTTGAAATTGAAAAAATTAAAAATAGAAATAAATTAGATTAGTATGCTTGTTTATCAGATTTTTCCTCCCACATTTCAAAAGAACTTAGTGAATTATCACTTTTTACTCGCACAAGTTTAATATCTCTCTCTGTAATTTCTTTTTTGAGTTCATCATAGATGTAGTCATCACTGAAACCTATTTTTTTAGCATCGCTCCTCGTGTTTGAAAAATATACATCCTTTATTCTCGACCAATATATAGCAGACAAGCACATTGGACAAGGTTCACAACTCGTGTATAATTTGTAATCACTTAAATCGTATGTGTTCAATTTTTTACACGCCATTCTTATGGCTTGAATTTCAGCGTGAGCGGTTGGATCGTTCAATTTGGTTACCTGATTATGTTCTTCGGCTACAATGTTATTGTGACTATCTACAATGACACAACCAAACGGTCCACAACCTTTTTCTACACTCTCAACAGCTAATTTACAGGACTTTTCAATGAAAAATTGATGTGACATATTTTATTAACTTTTACTTCTTTCAATGTTTTTTCCAGTCTTTTAGGACGGAATTTATTGTTCTGAATATCTTATTGTATTTAAGGCAATTATTTGTTCTATAGTTCATAAAATAAAAAACAATTTATTTTACAATATATAAATGACAATTTGTGTAATTGGTGACTCTAATGTATTATATACTTTTATAAAAGAGTATGAAGTATATGGTTTTAAGAAGAAATATTTGGATAAAAATAATACTTATTATTCATATATACAAAAGCTAATAGAATTTAATGACATAAATAGCCCGCAAGGCTAACCCTCAAAGGAGCAAAGAACCAGAACCACAAAGATGATGCTTTTCAAAAAATTGAAATACTAACTTCTTGAAGAAAAAACTTTATAATATAAAATGTTTCTTACACTAATTGGATTTTTGCCTCTTGTTTCATCATCACTATACTGTGGTGGTATTAAGTATTCTACTGTTGGTGATGTCGATATTAAACGATATTCTGGCTTATGGTATGAATATTCACATAGTAAAAACTTTATTTTTGAAGAAGGATGTTCACACGTTACGGCAGAATACACTGAAACAGGTGAATTTGTGCTTGTGAATAATACGTGTTTCAGAAATGGTGAATATACATCAACAGTTGGAACAGCAGAAATTGATTATGATACACCAGGACGTTTAGATGTTAAATTTTACGATTTCCAGAAGTATTCGCCATACGACATTATTTACCTCACCGAAGATTACGATGTCGCGGTAGTGTTTACTTGTAATGGTACACCATTGACAAATATTATGTGGTTTCTTACAAGATATCAAAACCCAGAACCAGAATTGGTTAATAAGGCAATGTTCAGTGTAAACGAGTTAATGACAGTTGAACAAGTAGTTATGGTTCAATAAATTATTTTATCACTTTAGATAATTACTATTTATATTTCCTAGTTACACTTGATATATTATTTCTTTTTTTGGTCAGCCAAATAACTGTGAGATACTTAGTATAAGCGTAAATATTTTTTATCATACACAAAGTCGGTATTCTACAAGCGACTTTCACACGTTTATATTTTAAAAGTAGTTTCAAAATATTTTTTAGATGTATCGTATCGTATTTTTCCTTCTTTTCCAGCAAGGTGAAAAACATAAGGTTTTGGTGTCATAGTTTGTAACTCATCTTCCGTAAAGTGCTGTAAAATCCCATAATCGAGCATCACACAGTTATTAATAATGTCTAAGGTATTTTCTTCAATCATATACATTAATACACCTTGATCTGGCCAATGAGGATGTTTATTAAGATAGCACAGTGTGTCATCAAAGCCCCATTTTATTAGAAAATCGATACAATATTCACTGTTTTTTACTATAAAAAATCCAGAATTTACATTGTTATTCCCAATGTCAAATGAAAAAATAAAGTTTTGATTAGGATAAGCATTTATAACTTCGCGGATATCTTTGCTGTCATAATAAAAAAAAGCATCTGCATCTATCCATACAAGATAATCATAATTTTTAATACTATTGAGTATTAAAGGTATTCTCTCCCACATAGAATTTCTATTCATATAAAATTTTGTATGTGAAACAATAATATCCAAATTATGTTTTTCACAATATCGCTTGTTTATCTCAAAATTTATGTCACCATAATCTCTAATTTGGTCATCATAAAACATAACAATGCCTACTTTCATTTAATATAATTTAATAGGATTGGTTTAAATATTTTATTTAAGAACAAATTAGTGTAAAAATAGTAATGATTGAAAAAAACATTTTTCAAACTTGGTATACTAGAACTCTTCATCCATTCATTCAACAAAAAATAGAAGGTTACAAAGCACTTAATCCTTCTTATACATACCATTTGTACACAGACAGTGATATGGATAACTTTGTTAATGAACACTTTCCTGGTGAAATTGCGGAGTGTTATAATAAGCTAAATATCATTGTTGCAAAAACTGACTTGTGGAGATACCTTGTCTTATACAAACATGGTGGTGTTTATTTAGATATGGATTCATCTATAAATAAGCCTTTAGACACTCTTATTAGAGCAAATGATAGTGCTGTTATAACAGGAGAGGATAATCTAGGTTTTTTTGTTCAATGGGCACTTATATTCTCTAAAGAACATCCTATTTTAAAAAGAACAATTGAACTTGTTATAGATAATATTAAAAACAATAGTTATCCAAACGATATACATAAAATGACAGGCCCCGCGGTATATACAAGAGCAATACAAGAAATTAGCGTTTTAAATTTTGGTTCAATGATAGACATTAATAGGGGTAAGAACGTCACATATAAAAATAATAATCTTTCTTATCGTATATATGGTATAGATTATAATACCTTTTTCAGCTTTGTTCACGAGTTTTCTCCCCTTTTGTATATCAATAAAAAACACTGGAGACAAGAAGAACAAGAGAAAGAATTACTTAAACCACGGTAACGGATTTTCACTTAACCATTTTCTATCAAAATAATATGTTAGTTTATCGAGATCACTGTGTTGGTTCCAATCAACATCCCCGAGTTTTTTATAATTTTCTAATTGTTTTTCAAGAATAAAATTATCCTCGCTTATAATCTTTTGAATATACTGTTCAAATAGTTTTTTGCCAAAAGGTAAGTTACAGACATAACTAAAAATAGACTTTTGTTGGTACAAAATACGTGTACTGTTTCTTGTTAGTGGTATCACGTGGACAATTTGTTCAAATGCTTTCTTACCACTATTTCCTATATAACAACTGTAAATGGAACACGGTTCTAAGAACTTGAAATAAATTTGACTTTCATCTTCAAAAAAATAAGTCATGTCTTGTGTTTCTTTATGAAATGAAGTTGCAATAGGTGTTTCTGCTGTCGAACCTATGGTGTTTTGGTGTGTCGTTTTTAGATGACTAAAATCCATATTATTTGTCATTACATAGTTCCAAGGAATTGCCAAGTCTCTTTTGGTTATTTCAGCATCAAAATACGGAGCATTGAGTGTTTCAGTATGATTCTTCAAATTAATCCATAAAATATTATTTCTAATTTCTGACTTGTACCTCTTCAAACAATTCATACCATTTGATGATAAACCAGTCTCTGTATCATATGTCCAACCGTGGTATTTACATATGATAGAATTTTTTGTCTCTGTGCCAATATGAAGTGGAACACCGCGGTGACCACAGCTATCTTGAAATACGGATAAATCTTTAGTTATGATAACAGGGTGCTCTAGTATACTGGTATGATACATTCCTCGATGATTTTTTATATTTGAAGTAGTGTCTACTGGAAACCAAGAAAAACCGTGTGTAGTAGTTAATAAAAGGAAAAAAATTATCATAATACTAAAAATAAAATAAATCTTTACATAAGTAAAACTATAGACCCTTCAAGATCACTAAATTTTTTATATATAGGACATTTTTCTAATTCGTAAATAAGTGAAATAGTTTTGTCTATAGAATAAATTACAATTTTCTTATCATTAAGTATTATTGGATGATGAGATACCAGATAGGTTTCAAATTGAATAGCTGAATCAAAATAAGTTGGTATATTTGTAATAATTTTTTGGTAACCGTGATAGTACAATGTAATTGTATTTCCAATCCTTGAAACATTCATTAGTATATTAAATATAAAGATTATCTTATTATATCTATATATGCAGATATTTGTAAAGACACTCACAGGCAAGACAATCACGTTGGATGTAGAACCATCTGACACAATTGAAAACGTGAAGCAAAAAATCCAAGACAAGGAAGGAATAAGTCCCGAGCAACAACGTCTTTTTAATGCCTTATGAACAGAAAATACTGATTTTAGTTTAAAGCTTTCATATTTTAATAATTTTTGATGGGTACTTGTAGTAGATGTAATTTAGATAGAGAACTTGTTAAAAGTCGATGGTGTAGAGAATGTAAAAATACCTATGAAAGAAATCGCCGTGCTTTAGAACCAGATAAAAAGAAAAAAGAACGAAGAGAAAAAAATAAAGCACTTTACTATGATAAAAAAGAAACTTTAGTAGGACCTATTGAGATTCCAGATGAACTTAAAACATGTACAATATGTAAATTAACTTTTCCTATGAAAAATTTTCATTTGGCAAAGTGTAAAGGAACCATACGAGCAATGTGTAAAGAATGTTCTTCAATTAAAAGAAAAGAATATTATCAAAACCATAAAAAAGAAGTTAATAAACAAGTTACTGAATACCAAATTGAAAAAATGAAAAAAGATCCTATCTTTAAAATGGAACGTAGACTTAGATGTAGGATTTATCATGCATTTATAAGTCAAGATAATAGCAAGAAAAAAAGAACTTTAGAATATCTTGGTTGTTCTATTAAATGGTTTCAAGAATGGATTGAATTTCAATTATATGATGGTATGACACTTGAAAATTATGGGGAATTTTGGCATATTGATCATGTTAAACCTTGTATTTCTTTTGACTTATCAAAAGAAGAACAAATTGTAGAATGTTTTAATTGGAAAAATCTCAGACCTCTAACTGCTACAAAAAATTTGGAAAAAAATTGTAAATTACTTGAATATGATATTTTATTACAAGAATTGAAAGCAACAGTATTTTTAAAAGGTAAAAATGGGACAAAAAAACGGCGTGCCTCTGTAAAGTAAACATAAGGAGGGTAAACACTTGTGTCAGTTTATCAATTTTGACCAGCCGTTAGTAGGATTTATATCCTGCAAGACATCTTATAAAGTTCGGGAATCCCCTTAGAGCCTAAACTACTTCTTACTAATTGGAAACTTTTAGTAATAGACAGGGTAATGACCTCGTTCATAGTAATAACGTTTAGGATTGGGCAATCCGCAGGTAAAGTACCTAAGTCCGTATGATTGGATATGGTACTCCTTCAACGACGCTTCTTTGGAAGAACTTGAAATTTCTCTTGCCAAGAATTTCAAGTTGCACAGATGTCGGTTCACAATGATAGTCTAATCAACTTGAGTGGGCTTAAGATACAGTCTGGCTTTATCCGAAAGGATAGAGAGCAAATCGAATTTTTGCAGGCAAGCAACTCGAAGACGGAAGAACCCTATCTGACTACAACATTCAGAAAGAAAGCACATTACACCTTGTTTTATAGTGGTTTCTTTTTAATAAAAATTGAATTAAAGATTTCAAACTGTTATAATTATATGATATATATGCGTAAATGTACTTCTTGTGGGAAACAATGTGAAGACTCTCAATTTGTTAGTAGTCGTGGATTTAACACTTCTACTTGTTTGAAATGTCGTGAACGCTATAATCGTTCTAGAAACAAAAATAAAGAAAAACAAGAAGAAGCTACTCAAGAATGGAAACAGAAGAATAAGGAATACATCAGTTTGATGAATTCAATTTACAGAAATACAAAAGGTATGAGTAAAGAAGATAGAAAAATCCTAATTAGAGAAATAAAAAAAGAGAAAAATATTACCAGTAAGTGTAAAGGAATTCCATCAAATCATCGGAAATTACATACTGAACAAAATGGTATTATAGGTAAGATTTGTAGTGTTCCTGAATGTGGTTGGAAGCCTCTAATTGATTATAATCAAAAAACTAAGGCTTGGGATAATTTACATTCTACTTGTAAAGAGTGTTTAGGAAAAAAAAGAATATTAAGAAAAGATAAAATAAATGCAAATTATAGAAAAAGAATTGCAACAGATCCAAAATTTAGAATAAGAGAAAGATTAAAAACAAGACTTCATTCTGCTCTTCGGTATCAGAATACTGAAAAGACAGATTATACTATCAAGTATTTAGGTTGTTCTATTTCTTTTTTCAAGGATTATATCGAATCCAAATTTACAGATAGTATGAGTTGGGATAAATATGGTCATTACACTGATACCGAAGGCAAAAAACAAATTGGTTTTCATATTGATCATATAATTCCATGTAATGCATTTGACTTAACACATGAAGAAGAAATTTACTTTTGTTTTTACTATAAGAATCTCCAACCTATGTGGGGGCGTGAAAATATTTCAAAGTTAGATAAATATAATGAAGATGAAAAAATAGAATATGTAAATTCTGTTAAAGATGAAATTTTTGGTGATCGTGTAATAGAATTTAAACCAATTGAACAAATTATCGAAGAATTACAAAAAGAAGAAGCTAAAGATAAAGAAGAAAGAGCAAAAGTCATTTATGATGAATACAAAGAAGCTGAAACTCTAAAAGCTATTCAAAATATGTTTGAAGAAACTGAATCAAAAATAGATACAATTATAAATAAAAGTACAAAAATAATTAAAAAAAATCAAATTACTAAAAGCGATTCAACAGAAGTCTTAAAAGAAGAAATCACTGTTTCAGAAAAATTAAGCAAGTTTTATTCAACTCCAGAAGGAAAAGAAAACAAGAAAAATGCTCATCTGAAAAGGTCCGAAACTATGGCAAAACAAAGAGAAGAGTTTAGAAGTAATCTAACTGAAAAAACTTGTTCAAAGTGTAATACAACAAGAGAACTTTCATTCTTTAATAATAAAAATAATAGTAAGGATGGATACCAGTAATACAGATACTACTACATATTCTTCAACTATAACTTATAATACTATAACGTATACTCTTTATTATTTCACAGATACTTCAAGTTTAACAAAATTAATTACATTTAGTCAAAATACAGAAGTATTTTATCTTGTAGTTGGTGATGGAGGTGATGGAGGTGGTGGAGGTCGTGAAGTTAACTATACCTGTTATATGAATTCAGTTATTCAATTAATAATGAATTGTCCAAATTTCTTAAAAGTTATTTTAAATTCCAAAAATGATAGTGAAAAAATTCAACTCTTTAAATCTTTTATTATTAAATACTTTGATAATGTAGGTAATTCTATATCACCCTCAGAAATTAAGAAAATAATTTCTTCATATCCTATGTTTGATAGTTTTGAACAACATGATGCACATGAATGTCTCATATATTTGATTGATATGCTATGTGAAGAGGTCAGAGAAGCTAAATATCTGTTTAATTTAAAAATTTATACCAGAATTAAAAATCTTGAAGAAGAACAAAAAAATCTTTTTTCAGATGAAATTGTTTTAAGTCTTCCCGTGAGTCAAAATTTAAGTGAATCTTATAAATTATTTTGTAAAAAAGAAATAATAGATGGTTGGTTAAGTGATAAAACAAATACAAAAGTGAGAGCAGAAAAACAGTACATTGTCTGTTTTTGGGGATATTATGTCATAATAGTTTTTAAAAAATATAATTCTCATAAAAAAATTAATACCAACATTGAAATTCCCCACTCTTGGAGTATTCAAAATTATACTAATAGTAATGTAGAAACAATTTCATTTGAAATATCAGGTGCTATTATACATTATGGAAACTTAACGTCTGGACACTATATTGCTTTAGTTAAAAAAGAAGGCAAATTTTATCTTTGTAATGATTCGAGTATAGAAGAAATTAAAGAACCAAATGATTTAATAAATAGAGCATATATCGTTTTATTCAAGAGAGAATAATATTTATAAGTTATTATGATGTCAATTTCTTCAATACAGTCTTATCAAGGAATATCAACATTAATAATATCAACTACTAGTTATTCTCTACCTTATACAACAAATCTTGAGTTGTGGTTAGATGCAAGTAATTCTTCTACACTTACTTTGTCTGGTTCTAATATTATACAATGGCAAGATAAATCAGGAAACTCTAGACACGCAAATGTATTTGTTGGAACTCCGACATTAGTATCATCTGGTATAAATAATCAAAGTGTAGTTTATACAACTAAGTCTAATTATTTACTTTCTAATGTAGCAAGTGGGACATTCAAGGCGATATATAGGTAATGGTACAACAAATTATAATCAAGTGACTGGAAATTATGATATTTCTTCAATAACAACACCGAGTATTTTTATTTGTTCTATTTCTAATTCAGATATAATTTCTTCAATAAGTGGTAACCTAGATGCAATAAGCCTTTTATCGTATTACGATGATACAAGTTCTAATATTTGTATAGGATCTCGTTCTGATAAAAATACTTATTCAAATGTGTATATTGGTGAAGCATTGTTCTATTCCGGTATTTTAAGCAATACTAATAAAGTGTTAGTTGAAAGTTATTTAAAATCAAAATGGGGTATAAGTTACAGTTCTTTATATTCATCAACTGTTTTATATAGTGGTGCCACTGTGTTAACTTCTAATTCATATACACTTTACTCTTTTACTTCAACTAGTTCATCAGGGTTTATCACATTTATAAATGATACAATTGTTTATTATCTAATAGTTGGTGGAGGTGGTGCTGGTGGAACTAATGGTGGTGGAGGTGGTGGTGCAGGTGGATTTATATCAAGTTCTTTAAAAATGACTGCAGGTTCTGTTTATTCAATAAGTATAGGCACTGGTGGTACTGGTGAGGCACCAGGTTCAGGAACTAATATTAGCTCTAATGGTTTACAAAGTAATATAAAAACATCTACAAATACAATAGTCGTTGCTTATGGTGGTGGAAGAGGTGCTAGTAGAAGCACTAGTAGCGGTTCAAGTGGTACTGCTGCAGGTTCAGGTACTTCTACTTCTTCAGGTAATGCAGGTGGTAGTGGTGGTGGTGGTAGTGGTTCTAGTGGTTCAACGTATAATACAGGAGGAAGTGCTGGAACAAGTGGTTATGTAGGTGGTTCAGGATATGGAACAGTAAATTCGGGTGCACTATCTACAGGTGGAGGTGGTGGTGGTTCTTCAAGTGTTGGTTCATCAGGTTCAAGTAATTCTCCTGGAAATGGTGGAAGTGGTAGTGTATGGTTTATATCAGGCAATACTTATTGTGTTGGTGGTTCAGGAGGTACAACAAAAACTAATACTAGTGGAGATGCAGGTTCTAATGCAACAAATAATACAGGTAATGGTGGTGGTGGTGGTAGTGGTGGTATATCTTCTGCAAAAGGTGGTAATGGTGGTTCTGGAATTGTTATAATTGCTTATACATCATTACCTGTAACTACTAATCTTCAACTTTGGTTAGATCCATTTTACATGACAACTAATAGTTCAGGAAACATTACAGTATGGAGTGATCGTTCTACTAATAGTAAAAGTGCTACTATAAAAGGTTCGCCAACTCAAGTATCATCAGGTATTAATAGTAGAACTAGTGCTTATATTACAACGATTAATTATGTAACTGTAAGTATTGCTGCAGGAACTTTCTCAACAGGTGTTACAATGTTTATTGTTTATAAATTTAATAGTAGTGTAACAAATCCTTGTTTAATAGATAGAACAAATGGTAATTTAGCTGCACCTTGGGATTTTTATGGGACAAGTAGAATTATCTCAAATGGTTCAAGTACAGGTGATAATAATACAGGTAGTGTCAATATATATAATAGTGGTAGTAATTCTATTTTTATTGCAACAATTACTTATACTTCATCCTCAGTTAGTACAATCTTAAAATCAAAAATAAATGGTGTATCTGATGTAAGTAATGGTTCTTATTCTAATTATAGTGATTCTGTAGAAACTATCTATATTGGTAGAAGAGCAGATAGTTCTTTAAATTCAGATACATATTATGGTGATATTATTCTTTACAGTGGTGTTTTATCTGATACTAATATTTTGTCAATGGAGACTTATTTAAAAACTAGATGGAATATTAGCTATACAGGAAGTTGGACATCTTAATTATCTATTTATAATTTCTTATATGATTCACGTTTCTATTCAAGAGATAATAATATTTATAAGTTATTATGTTGTCAATATCTTCAATACATTCTTATCAAGGAATACCAATAAGTACTTCTACAACTAGTATAACTGTAATAGGAAACTTATTGTAAGCTTTGTATTACTTTAATTAAAAGAGATAAAAGACTACTTTAATATTTTTTTATGTTAAAGCATAAAAAAATGAATTTTCTAATTTCTATAAATTTAGAGTAATATTATAAATGGGAATATATAATTTTTATCACGGTGATTGTCCAAATTGTGGCGAAAGAATTGAAATTTCTAAAAAATGGGGACTATGTAGTGGTCCTCAAGATAAAACTTTTGTAGATTTTGATGACCCTTTTAGATGTTTTTCTCCTGGAACAATTATGCCTTTTCCATTAGAAAATATGAAACTATTATTAAAAGATCCAACTTGTTGTTGTAATACTAGAATATATGCTATTTTTATTAATAATACTCTGAACCGTTACGAAGTTGCACCACCAAATATTGAATAAACATTTACACTAAATTTATGTCTACTTTAGTGTTATTTAATTAGTTATTTTATATCATTTTTCAAAAAAAAAATATCATTAATTAGAGAATATAATATTTGATATAAACAAGTACGTGATTGTATACGTTCACGTGATTATGCGATTGAACATCCAATCTATATGAGTCTTCTACAAAGCAGTATTTTTTGTTTTAAATGTATTGTTGATGATGAAATTATATATATATTAGAAAACTCCACTGACTGATAGTTTTTATAAAATAAGGTTAATATCCCTATTATTTACGATCATTTTTGAAAAAATTGAAAAAACAACTATATTATAATTTTATAACTTAATAACTTAACAAATGTCTTGCATAATTCAAACTACTGATGATTATTTTTATAAAACTCTTCTTGAGAGTTCAACTTTAGAGTTTATAGAGAAATTACCTAAAATACTCATACCTAGGAATGAATATCAAGCTATAGAATTAATGAAAATAAATGGTAATTTTCTTCCTTTTGTTGATTATAAATATATAACTAAAAATGTTATTGATGAGGCTTTATCTACTTCAGGAGAATCAGTTGGAAGGTTTTTTAAACCAATTTGGTCTTTTATGACTCCTAGACTTAGAAAAATACACATAAAGGCAAAACCAATTGATATTATTCAATATTATAGAAGAGTTTCTAATAGAGAATATATTAGTTTGATTATTGAAGCTGCAAAAAATGAACCACTTATAAATGATAAATGTAAATGGTCAAATTATATTCATAATGATATTTTTTGCCCATATCTACCATTTATTGGCAAAATTGAAATAGGGATGGAACAGATTAAAAAGTTTGGAAAAACAATTATTAAACATCCTACAAAAAAAGATATTGAAGATTTTTATTATAGAGATAATGATTTTGATATTCCTTCAAATGCTGTTTTCAAGACAAAAACAGATTATGTTCATCAGATGTTTAAATTATATCCTGATGTAGATTTTAGTTTTCATTTTTATTGTGTAAGTGCAGCTTATTTATCACGATTAGTTTTTAAAGATAAAGCAATATTTCATCGCTTACCTATTAATTATCAATTTATTCCTCAATTTGCAAGATATTATTATGGTTTAGAAATGAGTGAATCAGATATTAAGAAAGATATTTTTAAAAAAAATTTAGAAAAAAGAACAAAAGATATGAGTTGGTATAATTTTAGATCTATATATGGTATACCATTACAACATCCTTATCGTATTGAACTACAAGAAAAGTTTTCAAGAGAATCATTAAAATTGACTGATTATCCCACTGAATTATTAACACTTGATATTTGTAGAGAATTTATAGAGAAAAATTCTAGAAATTTTTATTATATTCCGCAAGTATTTGAAACAGATTTATTATCTGACATTGAATTTTGTCTAAATGTCATTAAACACGATTCTGAATCATTTATTAAAATTAGGGATTTTCATCCTGATTTATTTGAAAGAGCTTATACTCTTAATAGAGGTATTATTCTTTATAAAGAAGATGTTACACTTGAAGAGCTTATTAAAGCTATTGAAGAATATCCATCTTTAATTATTAAAGTATTAGAAATAGCATTTAATTGTGAAGTAGATAATATTTATATACAAAATTTGCAAGTTTTAATTAAAACAGCACTCCAACAAGATGGACTTTTGTTAAAATATATACCTAGACAATTTATTACTCTAGAACTAATATGTGTTGCTATTCGCGAAGATACTTCTATAATGGAATGGATAAATTCTGTTTCTCTGTTTAGAATTCCTGATTTTGATAAATTCACTTGGATTTCTCAAGAGGGTAAACGTTTAATAGATGAACCATACTATCCTGAACTTGTTAAATTACATTCTGAAATTATAGACTCAATAAAAAAAGATGATGATACCGAAGAAGAAGAAGATTTTTAAATTCCTTCTATTTTTACTTTGTTGATAAATTCATTTACACTTTTTTTTATTTTTTTATAATCAGTAATTTCTTCAATGTCTTTATCTTCTTCTTTTTGTAAATCTACTGTTATTTGATAAACACATTTTTTAAGTTCTTTTCTTTTTAATACTTTGTAAACCAGTGAGTTAAGCCCATTCTTATCCCAATCTTGAAGGTCGTAATACATTTTTTCATATCTTCTACTTTCCTTTTCCAAGTTTTCCATTTTTTGTTCAATACCAATGGAAATATGACTCTTACTCTCTTCAATGTCAATAATTTTACCTTTTTTGGGATGGAGGAGTTTGAATTTGTTAGCTACAATACGAATTAAAACACTCCTATCTTCACCACCCCATCCCCAAAAATTATTTGGAAACCCATTTATTTTTTCAAATACTTCTTTAGTAAAACTAGCTACACCACCGATGAAAGGTTCCGCCTTATTTTTTGTATATCGCGTACCAAACATAGCTAAACTGAGTGGATGTTTATAACTATATGCGTAATAATTAATCAAATCATAATTTGGTATCATATCAATATCTGAAAAGATATAATGCTCATAATCGTCTTCGGAAGAAGCAATTTTAAAACCAATATTTTTGAGTTTACCAATGTTAAATCTATTGCCATCCTTTGATTGTTCAATAATGTAAATAGTGGCATCACAATATGGCCTTAATATTCTTGTCATAACCTTAACAAAATATTTTTTTTCTCGCCGTCTTTCATTATCTTGAGTATTTCTATAACAACAAATAATAGCGACCTTTTTTTTCTTTTTTATGTCCAAGTCCAGCAAATTGCTAAATCGCTTATTAGAATGAATTATATTCAATTTGTCTTGAAAGTAATTATATATACCTTCTTCTGTTAGGTATTTATCATAAAACTTTCGAGCATTTTCAGCGATTTTCTTACATTTATCATCATTGTCAATACACCATCTAATTTGAGAAATCAAATTGTCTAAACTCTCGTTAACGGGAATGTAATGTTCGTATTCTTTTAGCAAGTGTGTAAACCATATTTCATTTGAACTTCGTGCCCAGATTACGACACTATTCATCATTAATTCGTGTGACAATCGAAAAGCAGTAGAGTGTCCATCAAGATTTAGAAAATATTTATAGAAAGATTTTTCAATATTGCTTATTTTATTAGCGAGACCAAAACGAAAACTGTTTGTATCAATGATGTCAATGGGTTTACCAAAATACTTTTTAGGACGTTCATTCCAGTTTGTAATACCAGCATCTAGGATATCTTTATTATCTACACTAATATCACTCGCTCTTAAACGGACATTAGTTTCCACAGTTATACCACAACCAGTAGAAGACCCCCTAAAGATACAAACAGGTTTCTTTTTATCCCAGTCATAGTTGTATTTATCAAATTCTAACTTTTGAGGTGTTCCACAATCATCAGTAAAATATTTGTCTGTGACACGTAACCAATCATCTTGATTTGGAATAAGCAGGTCGGCAAAATCTTTTGTATTAGATGGTGAAAAAATAGGTGCCATTTTATCAAAAATGAATTCATCACTCATTTTCATATTATAACTATCATAAATATGATGGTATGCTTCTGTAAAATCTTTTTTTAAGATTGGAAAATCTCTCTGATTAATAAAAAACTCAACATCAGGAATTTTACGGTGTTTCAGCAATTCACTTAACATTGTTTTGAATATATCAGTATTAGTTTCTCCTTCATATGAAGGAAATAAGTTTTTAAAAATACATCCATTTGCCTTCCAATTTTTACGATCTGTGTCTAATTTACGGGTTATATAAAGTTTTTCATGTTTTTTTTCAAATTCTTTAATGTTTCTATCTAATTGTTTCTTAGCTTTATCATATCCCTCTTTTTCAAGGAGTTCTTTTTCTTCTTGAGAAAAATAAATTTTGTCATAAAAATTATTTTGATAATGAGCATTACTAAAAGGTAGGAAAAGAACAATCTCATTATTTCGAATCATTACAAATAGACCCTTTTTATGTTTATCAAACATATATTTAAATGTATTCATTACACTAGTATAATCAATGTTTTCATATAATGTGTAAATAGGTATTTTACTTACTTTTTTCTTTATCTTTTTAGAATAATAATATCGTAACAGCATAAACCCATACTTTTCTAAATCTTCATAGTCTCCGGCGTGATAATGTATCTGGTCAAATTTTTTGTATTTTGGATTAGTTTGATACCATTTTTTAATATTTTGTTTACATTCTTCTTGAGTGTCATAATTATCATTTTTAATTACTCTAAATTTGTCAAGTGAAAATAACTTTTTTGCCATAGATTTATTAAGATTTTTTATTTTTTTACAATTTGTTTCAAGGCAAAACTATTTTCAAAGTTCATATATTATAGTATGAAACTATTTACTGATGATCATCCAGAAACAACTTTACACGGTCTTCAATTTCAAAATAAGGAACTTGCTCTAAAGTCTATACAATTAATTGAAGCGCATTTTACTAAACTTATGAGAGAACAAAAAATCAATGCACCTACACCTAATAATGTTAGACCTCATAAAGTTTTAACCACAAAAAAAGATATTGAAAAATACTACGAAACACAAAAGATGTGGCGTGTTTTAGCACTACTAAATCGTGCAAAAGTATTATACAAGAAAACTAAAAAAAAAGATTTATTGGAATCCATTAAAATTTTTGAAGAATGGATGGAACAATATTCATAATACAATGTTTACAGTTATATAAATGTTAAAAGGTATAAAAATTGAAAAAAATAATATATAATCTAATATATAGATTATAACAAAAACACTACCAACACTACGATGTCATTAAGATCAGGACTATATAAGCAAGATATTTCAGATTTTAGAAAAATGTATTCAAGTTCACCATCAGCCGAAAGAAGGTTAATGATGGATAGGCTAGAAGGAATATTTCCTACTAGAGAAAATTGGTATTTTATAAACGTGTATGGTGATGGAAGATGTTTAATACACGCATTGAATTCAGCATATACTAATCGTTCACAAAGAGAGGAAGTGCCAACTGAAAGAGATTTTGCAGTGGCTACAAGAGAGTATTTTGAATGGTTCTCTAGAACCAATCAAGTTGGTTCATCTGACATTTTAATTCAGCTTCCAGAACTAGGAGAATATATCATCACACTATCGAGAGGAATGAGTGATAATGATTTGGAAGAAAGTTGGAATTTAATATTGATGAACCCACAAAATTTACCTACATCAATATTACCTATTTTACAGTTTGCATATAAAACAAAAATTGTTCACTTAAATTATGATGAACATTCAGGGACAAAATATCATTGTCAAGCTATAGATAATTATGAGAATAAGAGGACAATAGAAATTGATGGTGATATAATAGAAACCGAGGATATAGTACCTATTACTATAATATTAAATAATAGTGGTCATTATTATTTAATTGATACAGAAAATACTGATGCAAAATTAACAATTATAGAAAGAATACAGAGATGGTGGAGACCAATTTGTTAATTATTAATTTTATTTATTATTTGTTTGAGTTTTTCCTCAGTTGTCATTGACTTACTTTTTGTTCCTTGTAATCGTCTTTTTTCAATCTTAGGATGTCCTATGACATAAAAGTAATCACTATGTTTTTCAGTTACAGGTACGTAATATAAAAACTCTTTTAGTTCTTCAGGTATTCCTTCAATATTTATTTCTTTAATCCTTGGTTTAGGTTTTTCAATATCAAGTATTTTAATTTCACTTATTTCTCGTAGATTATTTTGAGTTATAGTTTCATTTAAATTAAGTGAAATAATGAAATTATTGTATTCTTCAAGATGTTTTTTGCCTTCTTCAGTTAGTAATAAATTAAATTTACTAACACATCTTTTAGGAATAACTGTGAGATTTTTCTTTCTACAGTCGAATGGATTGTGACTAATATTGACAACTTCTTCTTTTTGGTTATCGTGTGCTAATAACAATGAAGCCATTTTACATACACGTTCTTTTCCAGCGTGTTTTACATTATAACCAATAAACCTACCATAATTGAAATAAAGCCATTTATGATGGCTCAATTTCTCTTTATCTTCTTCATCAATAAGAATAAATCGAGGCTTTGCTCTATGCTTGATTTGAATATATGATTCCATTAATAAAATAAAAGAAATACTTTTTAAGCATTTACTTCCTTTTTCACTGAAAATCGTGACACATTTGTCAGTGAATCCAATGTAATTGCACCTATTATAGGCTTGGTTGATACTTGACCTCCCGATTTGTAGTGTCCTTTTTGATGGAGGTTATCACCTTTTGTTTTATTTCTTTTTTTATTTCACATTTTTCTAAATCATAATCTCTTCTATATTTTAATAATCTTTCTTTTTTATCATCACAATTTATACATCTAATCTGTCCGATTTTCAGTGAAAAAGATATAATAAATAATTATATGTCATAAAAAATCATCTTGTAGTATAAAGAACCATAGTTACATATCGAACACATCAACAGAAACAAAGTCAGTAAGCTATATTATTTGTTTTAATTAATTATATATATTATACTATGAATAAATTAAATACTGGTTGGAAACAATGGGATAATTTTTTATATATATTTATAGGTAAAAAAATTAACTGTCTTGAAATAGGAGCTTATGAAGGAGTAGCTACATGTTGGATGTTAGAAAATTTATGTACACATCCTGAATCAAAAGTATATTGTATAGATACGTGGGAAGGTTCACCTGAATATGGTGATCTTGATTTTTCTATAATTGAAAAAAAGTTTAATGAAAATATTAAAAAGTCAAAGAAAGAAAATCAAGTGGTAAAGATGAAAATGCTCTCAAGTGAGGGATTAGTTAAACTAAATACAGAAAAAGTGCATTTTGATTTTATATTTATTGATGCTTCACATGAAGCAAAAGATGTAATGTCTGATGCCTGTTTATCATGGAATATATTAAATGAAAAAGGAATTTTAATTTTTGATGATTATTTATGGGATAAGCTTGAAAAAGATTACTTTCGCCCAAAGCTCGCAATAGATAGTTTTATTCATATTTATAAACCACAAGTAGATATATTATATAGTGGTTATCAATTTATAATACAAAAAAAGAATCAGAAAGATTTTGAAGAACCAAATATTCCTATTTTATATGATATGATTAATGACCTTGAAAAATTACAATTGTGTAATATATTTTTTGAATTTAATGATACCATTAAAGAAGATTTGAAGTGGGATGTTACATTTCCTAAAAAACCTACAAGACTTAAAAAAAGATATGGATATAATAAAAAGTTCAAACTTATGAAGCCTATTAATAAAAATGTTTTTGAAAAATATAAAAGATACGATTTGAATAGGTTTTTATATTCTAAAGGTGATTTTTCACATGAAATATATAATAAAAAGATTCAAGATAAAATAAAAACTTATGGTTATGATCCTCTAGAGTCTATTAAAAATATACAAAAATTTAGCAAATATTTTAAAGAAAATAAGTATTTTGAAATATTCCAAGATATTAATAATAATTCAAATATAAAATTAAAAGAAAAAATATCTTTTCTTTGTATTATAGATGATAATATATATGATAAAAAACTAATACTTGAATTCTTACAAAAAAAATTTCATGTAAATGTAGATTATTTAGGATTTGTTTCTCAATTAAAAAATACAAATGAAATCAATCAAATCGTAAAAATATTCATGATTATAGACTAAAAATAGTACCTAATATGAAAGTAGGTCCTACAAATTATTTTTTACAAGATTTATTTTTTTAAAAATTAGGATTACCAAATAATTTTCTTGATTCTATAGGAGAAGATCAATTTGAAAGAGAAACAGCAAAAAATATATTCTGACTTCAAATGTATTTGTTCTTCATAAGATAGTCCATTCGCATTTGTTTGACTACCACCAGCACCTGTTCCACGATTTTTCATAATAATTTTTTACCATTTTATATATTCATTATAAACTCAATTTTTTGCATAAATTAATAAAACTTACAGAAAACATACAATAATTATAACTGAAACTATAATAATGGTTGAGACCATAATAATGGCATATCTCGTACGCATTAAATTTATCATATAAATGGAAATAAATTATTTTTCTTCTAATTCTTTTAATTTTTTTAATAATTCTTCAAATTTCTCTTTAATAGAAATTTTCTTACTAGAAGTTGTGTATATACGTTTTTTTCCTTCTAATTTAGGATGACCTTCAATTATATTTATTTTCTTTTTCAAAATGACAATATTTTGGTATATCAGACGGTTTAACACCACAATCTTCAGGAAGGTTTTATAATCGAGTTTTTCCACATCCATAATTACTAACAAGTTTTACAGCATTTTCTGTGTGAGTCTGTTCTAATAGTTCTTCCATATTTAAGAGATTATTTTGAATAATATTTTCTTGAAAGTATGGAATAGAAAGAAGGAGAATATCATTAAAAGATTGTCTCAACTGATTACGTTTAATGATACCAACATTTGTTCTTTCTTCTTGTAGAATTGGATAATTTTCATATATATTAGCGAGTTTTAATTTAGTATCTTCAAGTTTATCTCTTAATGATACATTTTTACTTTTTGTAGATTTATAAGTAATTGTTCCTTCAGGAAGACCTTTAATCTCAATTACAAATGAATCACCGTGATTTCCGTGAGCTTTAGAGTACCAAATACCAATAGGAATTTCATTTGGTTCTATACCGCAACCTTCTGGCAAGATAACTTTTCTTTCTCTCTTTTTAGTATTATAATTTTGTATTGTTTGAGATACAATTCTAAGATTTATTTTTCTATTATCTCTAGGGCACCGATTTATATGGTCAACAGATTCAATAGCACCTTTTCCTGTTGGTATTAGTCTATCCATAAGCAAATTATGAATACCAAGAGGAATTTTTTCTAAATCTTTGCGCTTGCAAGTCATGTATTCAGTTGTATTATTTATAGTCCATTTTTCATATTCTAATACTTTTTCTAGGTCTTCATAATCAATAACAGAAATAAAAATTTTTATTTGGATAACGGCGTAATTGTTATCTAAATAGGATACTTTAATATAATTGAAAGTCATATTTTTAGTTTTTAACTTATTAGAAAATAAATATTCAATTTTATAGTGTGTGTTTAGTTGCTATAGGCACTTTGTTGTTAGCTTTACATCTCTGTAAAGAACAGACTATATCTTAAGCAGATTATAAATCCACCCACTGACATTTAGTCGTTGAACTGCACTCGTTTTTAGGATTTCTAAAATTACGAGCTTGGCTGCGTGTTTGTCCATTTCAATTACCGAAGTAATATCATCAACTAGGTTTTTACCATACCACAGTTTTCTTCTCTGTGCCGGAAACCTATTTCTAAGTTTCTTTGGTACTAGTCGCTTTAGGAGTTTACCGCAATTTGACAGTGTTGCAGGGTATTTTTTTAAAACCCCACTAGTAGCTGGTTGTTGGCTATACATAATAACCATTGGGAACACAACAGGATTACCCAATACAAGAGCCCAAAATTGTATTGGCTGACTACTTTTAGGACCTGGTTATACGAAACAAGCCCACCCATGCCTCCCATAATACGGAGGATGTTGTAATTTACAGTGTAGATTGAGATTACGCTATCAGAGGAAGGAGTAGAGTTAAGTTTAATGTTAAGTTGTGAGAAGTCAATACGTGAGAAGTTGCAAGTTCCACTGGGTTGATGGTCTTCAGGATTAAGAGCAAAGCTGTAGACGTTAATACCATCAGCGGGTGTGCGTGAGTGGCATTGCCAGGGTTGCACATAGTTGAAGTAATCACCCTCGCGCTTGGTGAAACGGTCTTGTCCGTTAAGTTGGAGGTTTGCTTCGACAACAGGGTTCTGAGAACCATCGAGGTTAACACCATAGTTGAAGGGTTGGTTTACAGATACGAACCACTTGCTGAGGAGAGTGTAGATGTCACGAGAAGTTTGAGTAAATCCCATTTCAGCTACAGTTCGTGAAGCAAGAGCAACGTCAATATGTTGCCAGTTGTCATCGAGGAAATCAACATAGTCAAAAGGATTAGAATCAAATCCAGTAGGAAGGGTAACAGAAGTACCAGCGGTATCATCTTGAATGATAACAGTTCCACCAACAGTGACAGTTGTGTAAAAGTTACCTACAACATTAGGATTAATGGCAGTAGAACTATCAGCAACTGAGGCAACCTGAACACGATTAGTTGTTACAAGAGCAGCATACTCAATAGTAGAGTCAGCAACTGCTTGGACAGCAGATACAGAACTCATACCATTAGTAACAGTAGAATATGCACCAGGAGTAGCTGTTTGTGGTGCATTTGTTTTTACAGTCCAAGTAGAACCACTCTTGGTGATGTCGAGGTTGAGGAGGAAGAGAGTTTGAGCAAGACGGCGCTTTACTTCCATAAAGTCAGATGCGTGGTAAGCAACAAACTTGGTTCCACTGACGTACTTACCTTGCTTAACAGCCCATACAATTTCCTTGCAAGGGTGATTGAAGGGAAGACGGTACTTCTTGTTCTGTTCATTAATGGTGTCTTCATCAGGGGTTTGGAGTTGCTCAATGAGGTATTCGTGAGCTGAGGTAGCAAATCTCTTACGTTCCTCGGAGTCAAGGAATACGTAGTCAATAAGAAGGAGAGCATCCTCAATGTGGGCATCAACTACGACATCATTTTCAGCTACAATTAGCTTAGAAGCAGCGTTGAAGTTAAAGTTAATGCGGACATCGTGGTATTGAAGAGCAATAAGGGGAAGGGCGAGACCATTGTTTCTGCAGAACCAGAAGGTAAGGGGAACAAAAAGGGTTGCGGATTTGTCATCATTACTTAGTTCAGTAAGTTCAGGGGTGTCACCAATCATCTTGGAGAAACCACGTACCTTACCTTCTTCGTGGGTAAGTTCCCACCAGATGTTCATCCATTCACCGTATTGGAGATCAATACGAGCACCACCAATCTGGATTTCAGCAGTACGGATCATTGCGTGACCAACACGGCTGACCCACGCAAATCGTCCTTGAGCAGAAGGATTTCTCTTTGATGCAGAAATGCGTGCCTTAAGGTATACCTTAGTAATAAGGTCACCGTTACGGGCAATGAGGGAGGTTACAGAAGTCTTTCCAAAGTCAGCAGTTCCAGAGAAGGATTGCTCAATGGGTTCTACAGCAAAGTTAGTGTGTCTCTTGTAGATTACTTTCCAGTAAGTAATCTGAGCGTTTCCAGTGAGGTATACATCCTGTACACCGTAAGCAACGAGTTGCATTATTCCACCTGCCATTATATAACTTAGTTTAGAAAAAAATTCTATAATATTTTAAATCTATATATTTCACGTTTGCAAAATTATGGAATTTTTCACATTTAACCTATACTTAAAGAGTTAAATTTGTTGAGATTGTATAAATGTCATCTTCCTTTAGGGAAAAAGAAATTAAACTAAAGAAATCCAAAATAAAACATAATACAAATCTTTTGCTTATACATAATGAGAAAATCAAAAAATTTGATAATGATTATAATAGTTTAGGTAATCTAGAAATAACTTTAAGTAATTTGATGTTTACCATAAAGAAACTAGAAATTAATAATACTAAAACACTTGGCGAATTAAAAGAACTCGTAGAACTCAAAGAAAAATTTGCGGAAGTCCAAAATCAGCTTGAAAATATTAAAAGCCACACTAATATGATGGATTATTATTTTTACACTAGTGATCTGATAGATAGTTACTATACCTTAGAGAATGAACCTAATAAATCAAAAATAAATATAAGTAATTTTTTTAAACCTAGTGAGGATGAAAAACGATTGTCAAAAAAAGATTTGTTAGAACAATATTTAGATTGCACTGAAGAAAAATATGAAAAAATTCAGATTGAACAAATTTTTAACTTCTGTCGGGATTGTAAAAAGGAAATGATTGTTCACAAACAACACGGTATTTTTATTTGCACTTCCTGTGGAAAAACAATTGATATTGCTATTGATTCAGAGACAAATAAAAACCCTTCTGTAACCGTTAGTGAAAATCCTAAATACAGTGTCTACCAACGCAAAAATCACTTTAAAGAGTGGCTAAACCAAATTCAAGCCAAAGAAAGCACGGATGTACCAGATGAAGTTTTTGACCTCATTAAAATAGAACTAAATAAATTGCGCTTTTATAATTTAGCTGAACTTGAACCTGAAATTATACGAAAAATTTTAAAGAAACTTAACCTCACAAAATATTATGAGAACTCATTTCATATTATTTTTCGACTAAACAATATTCAACCTCCCACACTTTCAAGAGATTTGGAAGAAAAACTTTTGTTCTATTTCAAGCAGATTGAGGAACCATTTAAAATATATAAAAATAAAAACAGAAAAAATATTTTACGTTATTCGTACATTTTATATAAATTGTGTGAACTACTCGAATTGGATGATTTTTTACCGTGTTTTAAACTACTCAAAAATAGAAACAAATTAAAGGAACAGGATGTTATTTGGGAATGTATATGTAAACATCTAGAATGGCAGTTTATACCTAGTATTTGATTTTCTGTAAAGATAAATGACCAATATTAATAATACAACTATCAAGAAATTTGATATTGTTAAATATTTCCAGATTGTTGTTTCATTTCTGTAAACTCTATTTATGTGATCAAGAGCTTCAAGATAAGATAATTCACGCTTTCCTGTTTTCTTGTTGACTTTATTATGCATATCAACTGTCCATTTAAAAAGATCTATTTGCGAGTTTAATCCTTTATCAAGCTCCTTTTCAATGAGGTTTTGTTTATAGTGAAAGCTACATATAGAACACGGTAGGACATTTGCAATAGAAGTAAAAAAGATTTTATAATTTAATTTATCTCTCTCTGTGGGTTCACGTGGATAATTCAAAGGTATATTATGAATAAAAAACCATCCTCTCTTTCCCCAAACTTCAGGGTTCATAATAATTAGATTATATTTTAAATAGACAAGTATTTATCTACAAGCCTACTTTGATTTTTTTCTAATTGTTTATCGAGAATAGCATTAGCTCCATCAATTTCCTGAAAACCTAAGTCTATACCTTGTTCTAATGCGTTGCTAACTTTTTGTAAATAACTTTTAACTTTAGTGTATTCTTCTTCTTGTTCTTCGTGTGTAAACCTAGAACAGAGTATTTTAAATGGGTCTTTTATTTTAAAACTGGTTTCTAAACTACCAATGAGTGTTGTACTGTTCATAACATCAATAAATTCAATAAGTGATTCTATGGTTTCAATATTTAATCCATTTATTGATTGTCCATTATCCATTACTCTATTTAGTGTATCAAAAGATGATATACTTCGACCTTTGTAGTAGTATTTAGATTCCTTAACTCTTTGTATCACATTGCGTAAGCTTATCCTAAGTGAAGCCAAGTTTTCATCAGTGCTGAAATGTTTATACTTATAATATTTAAATTTTAGAGTAGAAATATTTATATACGGTGGTGCTGGTGGATTATTACTTGGTGTTTGGCTATTTAAATCTACAATAGTAAAAATAAAAAAATTCATATTATCTAATGCTATACGTTGTTTTTCCAATTCTTCTTTTATTTTATTTCCTATTATACTCTCTTCTTTTTCTTCGTGAAGGTATCTATTATAATTTAGCAATACTTCATTACAGTAAGGTATGGTAGGGTATACACTCAAAAGATTGTTCTGAGTGTCTGAGTTAGACTGCTTTTGAAGATAACTATTTAAATCAAATAGAGTTTTGTTTATCATATTTCCTTCCTTCCTACGTATTTCGCATTGCCGCAAGATGTTTTGTGTAATTCTGTAATCACACGTTTTCTTAGTTCCATAACCATCGTAATTATCATAAATAGGTTTCCAATAATCATATTCTTCTTGATACTTAATTTCATTCACATACTTTTCTTTGAATAATTCTTTTATTCTTGACCTGAAAATATTGAAGTTCTTAATTATCATTTCTTGTATACTCTTTGTATTAGTTACTGTTCCATTGTGGATACGCCTGTTAAAAAATATTGGTTTATTATTAAAATGTTGGTGTACCATAAGTGCACCATAAACCCAACTAGTTCCTTCTATTTTTCCTGCTATAACGTATACAGCTTTACTACTTGGAATTTCTTTAGTTGGCTCATTACTATTTTGTGTCTTACCAACTGTAAATGTTAAGTAATAGGTCACTATACTTCTGCCTTCTTTATATGGAAATGTCATATTCCAATTATATTGATCAGGAAGTTCTCTACTATTTGATATATCACTTGGATTGATAATACCCTCACGTCCACTAATTTCATCTGCGTATTCTAAAGCAAATTTATCGTCATTCTCATTGAATTGTTTGAGTATATTACGAGTTCTTTCTAAAATTTGTGGAGCTGTTATACCTGTACTGCGGTCTAGACGCAACTCTCTTCCAAAATTAATTAGTTGGGTAGAAAAAAAATCAAGCTTACTTTTAATGTCATCTCTAGATTCTCGTCTATCATCTCCAGCAACTTTAAAAGTGTACGTATCTCCTTTGAGTTCTTCGCTATCTTTGGGACAACCTTCTTTTATACTATTTATTTTTAATTTATTAAAAGCAGAATTTCTAAATTTGTCATCATTACTATTTTTTTTATAATTTTCCCAAAACCGTGTAATCTCATTATCACTTGACAGATCACACTTAAATCTATTTTCTACACCTGCTAAATCAAGAATAATCATATTAACTCCAGTATCAGTAGAAAATTTCTTAAATTTAATTATTATCATAAGGTGACTTCTAGATGATTGATTATTATTAGGCGTGACATCTGTTTTTCTATCTTTTATAGCGTTAACTACTGTTGATGAGAGAGTTGCCCCTTCAATACCATTCTCATTAATAACCCATTCTCTCTTTCTTTCGGCAGGAGATGAATTAATTTTTTCTTGACTTAAAATTGGAATTCTTTGAATATTATAATTGTTATTAGTAAAATTCTGAAAACTAGTGTAATCAGGAATATCTGGTTTCGCTTTAAATTCAACCAATTCGCAATTAGCTAACGTAAAACCGGCATCTATTAGTTTATTAGCAATTGTAAAAACAATACCTTGTTCTTCTACTCCTTCTACACTTTTATGGAGTAAAACGGTGGTTTTGCCAGCACCACTCTGACCAAAACCAAGGATACACACATTTTCACCACGTACTAATTTACCAACAACACTTTGTTCAAGTTGACTAGCAATCATTTCGTTTGTCATACGATCTTCAAAAAAATAATCAAAAGGACTGAAATAATAATATTCTTTAAGTGCTTCTTGGTCTGGTAAGTTTTCTACATCTTCAGGTTCGGATATATTATGTACTAAATATCTTACAAACAAATCAAAATACTTCTGTCTTGTATTATCTCTTTTAGTGTATGTATTTTCTTTTACTTTAAGGGCAAACCGTGGGTTTGTTCTACCTGTATTTTCTCGAACTTTAATGTAGTTAAATATTTTTTTATTTTCAAAAAACTCTTGATAATATCTTTCACTTATTAGCTTTTTGTTAAGATTTCTTTTATATTGCTCAAAAATCTTTTTCAAGTTTTTAAACAGTTTCATTAATATGGTTTCAACTATTTTATGTCTTTCTGCCAAATAAGGATTTTTCCGTAGAATATATAAAAGAGTATATGAAAAAATGATATAAGTTTCTGCTTTTAATTTTTCTTGATTTGCGGTCTCTATGTAGTGTGTGTATAAAACAAAATCTTTATCACTATTCTTTTTAAAATCATCAATCCTTTTTAAATTTTCAATAAAATCATACAAGTCATCGTTTTCATCTTTTGGTAATATTAAGAATAATGAATTGATGTATTCAAAATAAGAAGAACCGAGTAGAGAACTCATTATTTTTGCATTCAGAGAATTTAACATAATAAAAAAATTGGTATTTAGAATAGAATAAGCTTGGTACATCAAATCAATTATGTCACGAAGAGTGGGGTGCTCGTAACGAGGCCTTGTTGAAACCCTGAGTATTTGAGGTGTTAGAGGTTTTACTTGTTCGGGTGCTAAGCTTGATTTTTGAGATGCTGAACCATCTTTGGGTAAAGGTGGTGGAGGTATTGGTAAAACACCTTGTGCGCGAGATGCTAATTCAGCTTGTTGAGAACTAGTGGTTTTAGATTGAGGAGGTGATGATGGAGCAGGTAGTGTAGAAACTATTCCTTTATCGGATGTATCATCACCTTCAATACCAAGTATTTTGTCGAGAACTAATAAATCATTTGTTCTCGGGTTATAATAAGCTTTTTCTTTTGCTGAACCTTGCTTTGTGGCACTTGAACCTCGTCTCAGTGGCACAGCACCACCCTCGTGATTTAACACTTTCTTAATTTCTTCTAAATCAAACTTATAGTCTTCTCCTAAAATAGCATCTTTAGAACTTAATAGTTCTGGATGCTCTCTAAGTGTCCTAGTTCTTAACTTTGTAAAGAAATCATCCAAAGCTACATACTTATCTTTAAAGGCTTTAGCTAAAATACCAAATTCATTAGGATTAATTAATGTAATTTCTTCAATTTTAGTAAATAAAATTCTAGTTTCAAATTTTAAAATTTCATAAAGTAATCCTGAAAGAACTCCACTATGTTCTGTCATTGTCCTAATCAAATTATTGATCGCCTCGTCTGTTTTTCTTATATCTTCTAATAGTTTTTGTATTCCTGGGTCTGGCGTATTAGATTGAAATAATGCTATTATATCAAAAAAATTTCTTATGACATTTTCAAAAGTATTGTCAGTAATAGCAGTTTCTATTTTTTGTGGTATACCGCTAAGATTTGTGATAATAGTCCCTTTTTGATCTTCAGTAAAAATATCAGGTATCATTATTATATGATGCGATTTTTAATTTATATTTTAAACATTTATACATATTTTTGACTTCATTTGTTAAACTTCCACCCGACTGTGGTGGGTAAACTGCTTCTATACTTCTGTCATATACTTCAACTTTTTTGGTCATATCTTCAATCAATTTTTTGAGGTTGTTGAATTCATCTGTTGGGTCTTTGATATTCTCTCTGAATTTATATAAGATTACCTTTATTTGTAGTTTTATAATTCGTGAAATAATTTCATCTATAATATCAATGCTTAAACTCCATTTACTTAAATCTTTTCTTTTCAGTTCATCCAGTTTTTTAAAAAGAATTCTATTTTTTTCGATAAGGTCATCCAGATACAATTTTCGCTTTTCTATTGACTTTATTATTCTGTCTATGTCAGAGCTTGATAGCTTCATTATGTAGGTATATAATGGTTCACCTTGAATTTCTATTTTACCAATATATAAATACATTGACTTTGATAAAACTATTTTATCACTTTCTTGTTTATAATTTAAATTAAAGAGGTTAAATAGGTCGTTAATTGTTTTAGTACCGCTTTGAGTTATTTCTTTTTGTATATTTGGATCAATTCTTGGAGTTAATGACATATAATTATCTTAAGAAATATTTTCTCTATAAACAGTCTCTATAGTCCTATCCATTATTATAAGGTGATCTAACATCACATTTAATAGTCTTTTAATGTCATCACTAGCACCTGGAACTATTTGTCTGGATAACCATAGTAGAGTATTTTCTTGTAACTGGTAAACTTCTATACCTAATAAAAATAAGTCCGTTTTGGTTTGGTCACCATCTTCAAGTGATACTGAATTTATTATTTCATCAAACAATGTTTGAATTTCATTATCAATGCGAATGAGTGCTTGGAGTGGTTCTGACGAACCATATTCACTTATTTGTCCTATAATAGCTTCTTTTCTATTATTAAAATATCTATTAATTGCTTCATATTTTGCTCGTCTAATATTATTTAATTCTTGAACATCAGAAGAAAATAATTCTTGGATTAATAACCCTTTGAGTGTATTTTGTGGTCCAACTGCATATTTACTGTAAATAGCAAATTCTCTTTCAAATGGTTCAGTGTCTAATCCTCCTTCTTTTAGTTGATTAATACGTTCTGTAAATTCTCTTTGTAAATCACCCATACAGTTATAAAGAAATATTTTCAATAAATGAAGAATTAACTGGAAAATGAACTATTTTATTTGGTTGTGGTTCAAAATAGCATAAATACGAGTATTTTTCATATTGCTGAAGTTCTACATTTTCGCTTGAGTAGATGTTCCTTAATTTATAATCACATACATTTAATGGATAACTTAAAAAAAGAGCAGCAAAAATTTGCTCGACAGTTGTAAGGTTTACAAAAACTCCAACAGAAGGCAGTTTCCTTTTACTAAATTGATGATACAAGTAATCAATACCATACCAAACCTCCATTTCATCTAAAGATTGTGTAAAGTCATTATCTTTAAAAATATGATTGTAAATTGGTTCAATTTTATTTATTTCATTCATTAAGTTTCCTTTTAGAGGAATGTTAAAAAGTTTTGAACCTAATAGTAAAAAAGAAGTTTTAAAAAAGACTTCTCTCCCACAGCTATGTGCAAATATCAAGCTCAAAGTATTAAATAAGGTAGCCTGTTCAGAAACTATTATTCTCTTTAATTCCATTACTTGTTCAGTAAATTTTTCATTTGTAAAAAGTTGATTGAATATCTTGAGCTTATTTATTTTATTAAAAATTGCACCCAACTGTAAAGGTTGTAAAATCCTGGTAACAATACCACTAAAACGGTCTCGTTTAAAACGCAGTTCATCAGGATGTATAATATGAAAAGTGTGCTTTTCATCTATAAGGTCATCAATTGTTATATCAAAATTAGGCGTATCTTGAAATTCTTTGAACTTACGATATCTTTTATAAACGTCTTGATAAGATTTTAGGTATGACGTTTTAACACACGATAACTCAATCATAAGTTCTAATACATCACTAGTACATATATCGTAATCAGAAATAATCTCGGCCCTTGCTCCTTTTTTATACATATAGTATACTGTTCCATCCATTACACGACCAACACGTCCTCTCCTTTGAAGTCGTGAAGGTTCGGAAATTTCTTTACTCACTATTGGACTTAAACCAATATTTGGATTATAAATTGCTTTCTTATTAAAGCCTGTATCTACAACAAATTTAAGGGTGTCAATTGTAATAGAAGCTTCTGCGACATTTGTAGCAACAATGACGGCATTTTTATAAGGAAGGCTTGCTTTACTATATGGCAAATCACTTCTATTCCAACCGTCTCTATATTTGTCAAAAATATCAAGCAGAAACTCCCTTTTGTATTTAATTTCTTTTAAGTTTTTTCCAATATTACCAAAACAGTTCTTAAAAGTATCAGGGAGAGTGCTGAAATAAGGTAAAGCAATAAAATTATCTGGTAATTTCTCGTTGAGACCTCCTACAATGTTTTTAATCTCTTCTGAACCAACAGAAAAGAATAAAATTTCACCACCAGGATTTCTATTTGCAATTTCTAGAACTTTTAGTATTCCTCGGTTTTCTGCTTCTTCATACGTGAGAACATCATCTACTTCATACAAATCTTCCACTTTTGACCTCGTAAGCTGTCCAAAAGGCGATATGTGTATTCTTCTATCTTGATAAAGACGGTTATATTCCAAATTGATAGGAACTTGTATAATATCTTTAATATCTCTGTAATAATTTCTATACCTAGGTTCATCATCTTCCATTGTAGCCGATATAATTGCTAATTTGATTGATTTATTTATCTTCATTGTATACTTCACTAGGCTTAGTATCAAGTCCATATTTTTATTGTGTTCGTGAGCTTCATCCACAATGATGACATCATATACATTTTTATCTGTTAGTTCTTTTTTATTCCGCATTTGCATCATTGTAAGATTTGCTTTCATTACTTCCAGTAACGACCCATCCGTGACTATTTTTAAAAAGGTAGAGTTATAGAAAAAACGAGGAATATGATTATCTCCACTATGTTGAAATTGCATATAAAAATTATTTCCGTTTAGTGAAACTCCCAATTCTTCAGCAATTCTCTTAGCATTTTCTTGTGTTGGAGGAATACGGGGTTGTGAGCAAATTATTTTAGCAGAGCTTTTATAATACAGCATTATACAGCCATAAAGTAATAGCTTTGGTGCTTGTGTAGATTTACCTACACCTGTTCCTCCTGTTATATAATTTATTCTACAATGATACATTTTATTGAAGAAATTAATTTGCGATAACCAGTCAAGAGCATAGATGTAAAACCAGTTGTTCCTAGCAACGTTTTCCAAATATTTTCCATCTTCGTGTTCTCTAAACATTTTCCCAGTAAGATAATAATACAAATCAGCATACTTATCGAGTTTTTTTACACCTTGAGCCATTGCCGTTCGATTTTGAGACCCATAAGCTTCACTTGGTAAATATTCAGTTAAAGTGCCTTTGAAAGACATTGTTTCAAGGACGAGGTCAGCCAAATTTTCATAAATGTAAGAAAGAATTTCACTAGTTTTTGTATTAACATTGACATTATTACCATATAACATTTGTAAATAGCGACTTGTGTTAAACCAACGTATGTCCCTATAGTCAATCCTTATTTTTGTTCTGATAATAGTTTCTTTTTGCTCTTCGCCTAACTCATCCCAAATGTAACATATTTCTCCCCAATTGTCACCATTCCTCATATAAAAACTTTTAGCAAAATGATAAATATTTTTCCTTGTTATTCCAGGACTTAGAACGTGTTTTGTTTTAGAATACCAAGTATATCCAAAGATACGATATACATCATTGAGGTACTGATACCACGTATCGGAACCAATGGCTTTAAAATTGTTAATTACATCGGTGTCTGGTATGTCACTAGCATTAAAATCATTATTTTGTTTTTCATCCTCTTCCTCTACTTTTTTATTAAACCTTTTGTAGTTACCCGATTTGATAGAATAATACGACTCACAATAAACCAGGGCGTATTTTACAACATTGAGTAATTCAGTATTACCATTTTCTATTTCAGTAATTGCCCTAAAATATTTTTCATTCTCATTCTGTGGGAAAAAAGAGCTTCTGACTACATCATCAAATGAAATAATATCATCGCCACGTATAAATTCATATAGTAACCACTTAACACGTTTAACGTTTTGATACAAATCACACGCTATTGTGTTGTAAATATCACCAATATAAATTCCAGGATCATCTCTTGTTCCAGCAAAGTATTCTACAGTTTTTAAATATTGTGGCGATGTTTTGTAATCTAAAATAGGTCTTACTGTTATCCAGTTAATATAAAGTTTATTACTACACAAATCAATGCTTTTTAGAAGCATTCTTAGGTTTTCAGTCAAGTAGTCTTCTATGCTGGGAGCCTTGTCAGGATAAAAATCAATCGCACGGTTTGAATAGGCTTCATCAAATACTTGTTGTAAGCTTGACATTCTTGATAATAAATTAACATCTTTGATGAACGGCAATAACATTTGAACTATTGTTATTACATCACGACCACGGTTGGCATAGAATTGCCTTTGATACGCTTCTCTTTTTGAAGGGTCAAAATTAAATGAAACAGCTATTTTTTCCAATACTTTGCGAAATGCTTCTTTAAGTAGATAATTATCTCTTGAAAAGGGTAAATATAAGTCAATGTACTTAAATAAAGAATTATATTCAAAAAATGTTTCCATAATAGAAAGTAGAAAATTAGATTTAATAAAGGTTTTTTCATAATGTCGTATTAATATCGTTAACAGTATAAATCTTGTTAATAGTTGAAGTATCATAGTTATTCCACGTTGAAGATTCCGCAAACATACGCTCAAATTTCTTATCAAGTGGAAGATTATTTTCATCCTCTCTCACCTGTGAAGATGAACACTTCAATTTCTCGATTGTATATTCATAAAATAACATCAAAAATCCAAGTAAAATAAATAATTTAAAAATAACTTTCATATCCTTAGTTAGATTTCTTTTTTTTCTGTCCACTAGAATTTATAGCTTTTTGTTTTCTTTCTTCAAGTTCTTTACGTGAAAGTTCTTGTTGGTCTTTGTGTGCTCTCATTAAATCATTCAGTTGCTTTTCGGCAAAATTTTCTTCTTCCACGTGTTCTCTACTATCCCACGGCAACCACTTACCTACCTCGCCGACGTAAACGTCAAAAATCTGGTCCTGTTCTCTGAGCGCCTTTGCTTTAGCACACGCTTCCTCGTATGTGGAATAAACACCTCTTACCTTTAGTCCCCTTAGAGAACTTGTTGGTCTAATTTTTGGGTCAAGATTTTCTGGTGAAATAAAAGAAAGACAAACAAACTTTTGGTCTTTAATTGGTTCGTCGGCCTCTAAAAGGTCTACTTCAACAACTGATTTTTCTACACTCATTAAATTATCAATCAATAAATTTTTATATAACTTATAATTATGAACTTTAAAAGACTTTTAAAATGGCTCCTTGTATTTTCTGCGTGTATGATTATAACCAAAACTCTACCACTCACAACACTTTCGTGCGATGATGCTTGGTATGTAAGTTTGGCATTCACAACTCTTTTTGTTATTCTAGAACTTCATCTACCTACATATAAAATATCAGTGATTGAAAATCGCGTAGAAAAAATAGAATAAAGCTTTCACAATAAAGAAATTTAATGAAATACTATTTTGATGAATGTCTAAGTGTTCCCGAACCCGAAAACATAGCAATTTTAATGAAACAATTATACGGCAAAGAGTTCAGATGTTTATCAATTAAAAACAAAACGTGGGAGGCTCAACGAGATGGTAACTGGAGACACATAGAAGAAGGTTATAGTCTCTATCAAAAAATATCAACAGATATTCTCAGACAATTTGAAAAATATCAGTTAGAATTGGAACAGAAAAATATAGATATGCGACGGAAACTGTTAGAAAGAGAAGACCTTGAAGAAAATGAAATCTTAGAAAGTAATCTAAAAAAGGTTGATAATTGTAAAAAGATATGCAAACTTTTAAAAAATATAAGTTTTAAAAATAAGGTAATGAAAGAATGTTCTGTGCTTTTTTACTATGAAAGAGAAATTTAATCTCTCTTTACGTATGGGTAAATACGTTGTTTATGCTCTTGAAGGCTGTCCATATAGTGATGGGGCAATTAAACTTTTTGAAAAGATATCTAATTGTGATATAATCAAAGTTAGTCAATCAGAAAAAGAAAATTTTAAAAATAATAGTAAACATCCTATGAAAACATTTCCGCAGATTTACTACTATCCAAAAATACGCAACATTGCTAAGAACAATAAAATATTTGAAGTTATCGGTGGTCTAAATGACATTAATAGGTATATAGAAAATAAGGATATGAAGATTAAGTCATATAAAACCTCCCCAAACGATTATATCTTAGGAATTATCAGGAAGAGTATTAATAGACGTTTCTCTACAGAGGATACTCGCTAATGCTAAAATAAAAATAGATGGGAACATATAATTAGAGTGATAGTAATGATATTCCAAGTTAGCTAATTTTCTCAAAAAAAGATAGTTTTTATGCTTTTGTCCAATATAAGTATAAATAGTTAAAAAGTTCTGAAAATCAATTTTTGAATTTGTTATGACATCACTTAATACGTGTTTAGTTTCTAAAAACTCTATTGGTTTTAACATCAATACTTCTAAGTTACTAAAGTGTATCCCACTAATACCCCAAAAACAACTAGTCATATTTTCCTCAGAAAAATCGTCTTGCTGTAGAAAGTTTAATATTTTTCTAAAATCTCCTTTTGCATAGTTGCACAAAGTGTCGATGTGACTTGATTTTATTTTAAGATTTTCTTCCTTCTTGATAAACTTGATACGAGATTTAACACTTTTAAGATTAATGCTTGAAAATCTAAACAATACACAACGTGACTGTATGGCTGGAATTACCTTGTTAAGATAATTACAAATTATACAAAAGCGAACATTATTTGTGTATTTTTCAATTACTCTTCTTAGTGCAAACTGTGCATCAGTAGTAAGACTGTCTGCTTCATCCAAAATAATAATCTTGGGTTTATCAGCATTTAAGAGATTTTTTATCCTAGCAAAGTTTTTAATCTGCGAACGGATTACATTAATACCTCTGTCATCCGAACCATTTAACTCGAGTATCATTAGCTTGTAATGTTCACCGTGTAACTCTCTACTTAAAGCCATAATTGTAGAAGTTTTTCCTGTTCCAGGAGGGCCACTAAATAGCATATGAGGTAATCTATTATGTTCTAAACACTCTTTTAGAATTTTAATATTGCTGTCTTGAGATACAATATCACTCAGCTGTCGAGGTCTATATTTTTCTGTCAAAGGTATCATAATATATTAAGTGCTAAGTCTTTAATCTTAATTTATCAATTTTCTGGCATACATAATTATATGAAAAAAATTAAAAACGGAAGAACCTTTGTTTCCAAGATTAGAAATAATTTCTATTACCTCTTTGAAAAAGATTTCATAGTCCAATCTATAATTTTCTACACAAAAATTCACAAAAGATATCATTACATAATTAAGTTGATTACCATCTTGAAAAAGTGTCACAATCTTTTCAAAGATGGCATCTACAGGACAAGTCATAAACTCATTCCAATTAATGTCATTATTTGCATCATATATACCTAACTGGAGAGAATTTAAAATTTTTCGCAGATTTCCATTATATTTGTCATACAACTCTTTTACATCTGGATGAGGTAGCTTTTCTTTACGTGAAATACGACCTATTATATCATCTACTACAGAAAAATCTAAACTATGTAATTGAATTACTGAACATCTTGAAATAAGTGGTTCTATGAGTTTGTTCAAATAATTGCACGTCAATATAAAGCGTGTATTTCTTGCATAATCCTCCATTATTCTCCTCAGAGCATACTGACTATCGAGTGTTAAACTATCTGCTTCATCTAAAAAAACTATCTTTATTTTTCCTTCTTGAGTGCTATAGTTTGCAAACTTTTTAATAACGTTTCTAACTATTTTGATTCCTCTATCTTCGGAAGCACTCATTTGTAAGACAAATTCTTTGTTTTTACCAAAGAGCTCCGTTATAAAAATATTCACAAGGGAAGTTTTCCCTGTGCTTGATAAACCGTGTAGAATAATATTGGGTATATTACCAGTTTCAAGGAAGTGTTGTAAAGTCTTAACAGCGTGGTCTTGACCAATTATTTCATCAAAACTAGTAGGTCTATATTTTTCTGTCAGAAGAGCCATAATAGATTTAATTCAAATCATTTTAAATTACTTTTTCAATTTTCTTGAAAAATTACCACGACGTGTGAACCGATGTATTAGAAGTGTGATAATTAGTTTGAACGGATACGCAAGAACTATTATCACTATTTAGATACGTGATAATATTACGTTTTCTGACATTTTCTGATTGCTCAAAAAAGCCATAAAACTTATCGTATCCATTACTAATTTTGTGAAATGAACTAAGATGAGTTGTTTTATCTATTTTTCTTATTAATACATTACACAAGAGACATTGAATAGTTTGATATTCACAATCATCTTCGTGAGATTTGATGTCTTTTCTATTGCTATGAAAACTACAACCGTTTCTTCTAAATTGACAATTTAACACGTTAAAGTTGCATTCACTATTTAAGTGTTGTCTCATTTTTTCGGGTGATGTCGTTTCAAAGCTACAGTTTTTCATATCACACATCCTATCGCCTTCTAAAGTAATTAGTAATTCAACGGTGGCATACTCATCTCCGTTACAGTGATAATATATATCTCTGGCATTCTTGGGTTGTCCATTAACACAACTACCTCTGCTAAGTGGTTGGTAGCAAACACAACACTCACTCCTAATTTCTCTTCTGTCAGATACCTTTAAATCCAATTGAAAATAGCTTCGTGTGCAATTAAGACAATACAAATGATTACACTTTGGTATATTACTATCACTTGGGTTTTCCACATTCCACCTTACTGGCGGAAATGCAATTCTTTGACATATTGCACAAGTATGCGTTTCCATAATCTTTAATAGAAGTTGTTCAGTTATCTTACTTTCCATTTGATAATAAAAAGAACAATTCTTTAGGTAGTTTTGTTTTCGATTTTAACTCGACTAGTTATTATATTGCAAATTAATTCGTATCTATCCAAATCACTAAAACTAAACATTTTGAGAATTTCGTCAAAAGATAACTGTGATACTTTATCAAAGTTAGGTAGTAAGTAGTAGCCTTCTTTCTCAGGAAACTTTTGGACTACTTTTCTCTCAGTGTGTTTATCCAAAAAATTATTGCTCGTTTTGCCCCTGACAGCATCTAAATGGAAAATTTTAAATGTCTCAGGACTATTTAATAGCCGATAACCACTCTTACTAATTCTATCGGCAATAGCATTATCACAACCGAGGATACCAATTTCAAAATCGCAATTTTTTACTTCAAGCGGCGCATTAAAAATCCACATATCTTGTGTGTGAGAATGGAAGAGCTGATTAAAATTTACATCAAGTGAACCAGTTTCAGTTACTATATCAAATTCGTGTCTTGACAGAGCAAAAACAAATTTATCTTCTATTTTAATGTTCCATTTTTTTTCATCTATCATAATATCATTATTAATAATAGCACACATTTGACCTGGTAAGTTTACATTACAATAATCAAATGCCTTTTTAAAAGTTAACCATTTTTCTTGTTTGATACCCTTGTATTTTTGATGTGTTCTGATTGAAACATCTAAATAGTCATCACTATCTTCATATAAATTGTGTAGCATAGTAACATTAGAGTTATCTAAATTGGATAACAGACAATATTCTATTTCATCCAGTCTGTCTTTGTTTTTTTCGTTATATGTCTGTAAAATTAAGTGCATAACTTTAATTAGGTCTATTTTTCTAAATTGATTTAAAACTTTCATCTATTAATAAAAATATGGATAACATCGCTATTGGAATAGATTTAGGTACAACATACAGCTGTGTTGCTGTTATGCAAAGTGGACGAATTGAGGTTATTGCAAATGACCAAGGTAACAGAACAACACCCTCGTGGGTTGCGTTTACAGAAACAGAAAGACTAATTGGGGATTCAGCAAAATCTCAATTTTCGGCAAATCCAAAAAATACTATTTTTGAAGCTAAACGTTTGATTGGACACAAATTTACTGATGATAGTGTTCAAAGTGATATTAAACAAATGCCGTGTAGGGTATTTGAAAGAAATGAAAAACCTTATTACGATGTAGTATTTAAGGGCGAGTCAAAGCAGTTTTCTCCAATTGAAATTTCCGCAATGATTTTAAGTAAGATGAAAGAGACTGCCGAAGCTTATTTAGGTCACCCCGTCAAAAAAGCTGTTATTACAGTTCCGGCGTATTTTAATGATGCACAACGCCAAGAAACAAAAGATGCTGGTGTGATTGCTGGTTTAGAAGTTCTACGTATTATTAATGAACCTACTGCTGCAGCAATTGCTTATGGTCTCGATAAGGGGAAGAGTGGTGAAAAGAATGTTCTTGTCTTTGATTGTGGTGGTGGCACCCACGATGTTTCACTCCTTACCATTGAAGATGGAATTTTTGAAGTCAAGGCTACAGGTGGAAATACTCATTTGGGTGGGTCAGATTTTGACCAACGCATAGTAGACCACCTAATCAAAGAATTTAAGCGTAAAACAGGAAAAGACATCAGCTCAAATAACAAGGCCCTTGCTAGGTTGAAAGCAGTTGCAGAAAGAGCTAAGAGAACTCTTAGCTCTACGGCAACAGCACCGATTGAAATAGATTCTCTTTACGAAGGTATTGACTTTAATACAACTCTAACTAGAGCAAAGTTTGAAGACCTATGCGCTGACTTGTTTAAAGCTGCTTTTGAACCCGTTGAAACCGTTCTTAGAGATGCTAAAATAAGCAAAAATCAGGTAGATGAAATTGTCCTTGTTGGTGGTTCTACCAGAGTTCCTAAAATTCAGCAAATGCTTACCGATTTTTTTAATGGTAAGGAACTTTGTAAGAGTGTGAACCCAGATGAGTGTGTTGCTTATGGCGCAGCAGTTCAAGCGGCACTACTAAGTGGAAACAAAGACGGTGTTCTCAAGGATATTCTACTTCTTGATGTGACACCACTGTCGCTTGGTATTGAAACAGCGGGTGGTATTTCGACTGTTCTAATCAAACGTGGGACCACAATTCCTGCCAAGAAAACACAAACGTTTTCAACCTACACTGATAATCAACCTGGTGCCAATATTGTTGTATTAGAAGGCGAAAGACCTATGTCTAAAGATAATAATCGTCTTGGGATGTTCACTCTTGAGGGTATTCCTCCAGCTCCAAGAGGAGTTCCAAAGATAAATGTGACTTATGATATTTCAGCAGATGGTATCCTTAATGTCACAGCAGAAGTTGAAAATGCTTCTGGATTAAAGAAATCACTTACAATTACAAATGATAAAGGTAGACTATCTCAAGAAGAAATTGATAGAATGGTAAGTGAAGCTGAAAAATACAAACAAGAAGATGAAGAACTCAAACAAAAGTTAGAAGCTAAGAATTCACTTGAAAACTATTTATACGGTGTAAAAGGGAGTTTAACTGATGAAGCCAAATCAAAACTAGGAAGTCCAGATGTTTCGACTGTTGAAATTGCAGTAAAGGAAGGTCTTGACTGGCTTGAACAAAATTATAATGCTACTAAAGAAGAAATAGAAACCAAACAGAAATCTATTGAAGGTGTATTAATGCCTATTATGATGAAATTGTATCAAGGCTCAAATATCCCTGAAGAACCTAAAATGGAAGAAGTAGACTAAAAGAAATCTAGGTTAAAATATGAGTTGGAAAAAATATACCGTTGAAACTTATGAAGAAAATAAAAATATGTATCATCTGTATTTTCTTACAATCATTGCTACATATACTTTAGAGTCGATTGTAATACCTAAATACACCTCTAACTTGACAGACATTCTAAATTCCAATGATTTTGATAAAATAAAAGGAATTTTTTTTATGATTATAGGACTATGGTCGTTCAATCAAATCCTTTACAGTGTAGATCACTTTATGAGGGCAAAACTTGTTCCTCGTTTTGAAGAATCAGTCATAAACAAAGTGATTAAAAATATAATGTCAAAATATGAAAATGATTATCAAGAACTTGACTACTCTTTAATAATAACAAAAATGAACCAATTCCCAAAAGTTATGAGAAGCATATCAACCACTTTTTTCAAAACAGTGTTCCCTAGAACACTTGTCATAATTATCATATGTATGTATTTTACTTATTTAAATACAAAACTAGGCATTATTACGAGTATTCTTATTTTTATACAACTCAAGTATTTAAAAAATAGTGAATTTACGTGCAGTGCTACTACTATAGAGACACAAGAACTTTTTGATAAGCTTTTGTCTGTTTTTAGTGATAAGTTTCAAAACTTATCATCTATATATGGTTCTGGGACAGTGAGTGATGAAATTGAAAACATTCAGAGAGTTAATATGGAAACAACGGCATCAAAAATAAAAACGTATTTATGTACGGCAAAATCACAATCACAAGGTTATATATTTAACATAATTATTTTTTCAATAATTAATTACTCAAATTTAAGCTTATTTAAAAAAGGTTCTATTGATAAAAAAACGTTTATTACAGTGTTTTTGGTGAGTATAAATTTGCTTAATTATCTGGTTGATTTATCCCACACATTACCAGAATTCTTTTACGAACTAGAAATACTACGAAGATATGATGACTTTTTTGCATTTGATGTACAAGAAGAAGGAAAAATACCTTTCACGTACAAAACTGGGCACATACAAATTAGAAACTTAACGTACAAGTATCCTGGTTCAAATAAAGTCTTATTTAATGATTTAACAGAAGATTTTAACATTAACCAAATAATTGGTATCATTGGTAAATCTGGTTCGGGTAAAAGCACTTTTATCAAGTTAATTCTTGGGTTTATGCCAATAGACAGACATAAAATATTTATTGATGGTCAAGAAATAAATGATATTAATCTTAATTCTTACCGTAAACACATTGGTTATCTTAATCAAAATGTAACTTTATTCAATAAAAGTGTTCGAGAAAATATACTATATGGATTTGAAAATAATGAACTTGAAGATATCATTAATAAATATGGACTTAATAAGGTTTTTCAGAACTTACCTAATGGTTTAGATACAAATGCTGGTCTAGGTGGCTCCAATCTGTCTGGAGGTCAGAAACAAGTTGTTCTTTTATTAAGAAGTTTACTAAATCCAAATAAAAAAATTATTATTATGGATGAACCAAGTGCTGCTGTAGATGCCGATACCAAAAAAATTATATATCCGCTAATAAAGGAACTATCGCATAATAAAACAATTATAATCATTACTCACGACAAGAATATGGAAACAATGTTTGATAAAACTATTAAATTAGCTTAAAACTATGACCTAGTTATAACTTAATGGTTGACTTTATATTAGATGATAAAGTATATAGATTTAGTTTAAAGGACACGATAGAATGTGTTCGACATAGGATTATCAATGATTTAAATGTTGAAGATCACGACATTGAGAACATCACTGATAAAATTTATAGAAACTTTGGCAAGATGGTATTATATCAGGGTTCAATATCGAGAATTTACGATAATAAAGAAATTGGAGATTTTCTGAAAGAAAACCAAACGGTAAAGATTAAACTTATTCCAGTTCTTGAAGAAAAAAAAGAACCAATAGTATTCAAGACAACAATAAAAAAAGAACCACCCAAAGAGTTTTTTATTAATATGGATGATTTTCCACCTCTTTAGAACTTAAAAGTATTTCGTCCATGATTCTTCACCATCTTTAGAATGGGGAATGATGCTTGAAGCGTTACTATCAGCATCCTCGTCAAAAATGACAGGCTTACGACTTTCAGTAATATAATCATACTGCATTTTTGATCCTCCAAAATAGGCAACGTTATCGCCTTCGTCATCTTCGCCAAGGTCATCCTCGCCAAGGTCATCCTCGCCTTCGTCATCTTCGCCAAGGTCATCTTCGCCAAGGTCATCCTCGCCTTCGTCATCTTCGCCTTCGTCATCTTCGCCAAGGTCATCCTCGCCAAGGTCATCCTCGCCAAGGTCACCTTCGCAAAGATAATCTCCAAAATCATCTGTGTCAAAGTCATCATATCGTGTTGTGCACGTATTCCACGTAATTGCAGACATATTGTCAACTTCGACTTCGTCATCGCCTTCGACTTCGTCATCGCCTTCGATTTCGTCATCGCCTTCGACTTCGTCATCGCCTTCGTCATCGCCTTCGACTTCGTCATCGCCTTCGATTTCGTCATCGCCTGTGTCTCCGTAATTGCCTTCGAGTATTATTTTATTTTTTTCAATATCACAAATAACTTTTTTATAGACTGTGTCCTCATATTGGACATACTCCTCAAGTATGAAAAGTGGTAATTGAGAAAACTCTCTAGTGTGTTCATCAAGAACAGATAGAAATACGACGTATTTAATATTTTTTTCACCACAACAGAACTTCAAAACAGTTTTATACATTTCTGGAGTCATTTCTAGAGTCATTTTTGAAGCCATTTCTGGAGTCATTTTTGAAGCCATTTCTGGAGTCATTTTTGAAGCCATTTTTACCCTATTTGGGTTAGTTAGTCTGGTTGTTGTTGTTGTTTGTTTTAATGTTATAAATTTTATAAAGATATATATTTATTTTTTTTCAATTTTTTAATTTTAATAAAATTGAAATTTTTATGATTAGTCATAGTGAAACATATTAAAATTAAAATCTTCTAACAAGTATGGATACTGGACGAATAGATATTCTAAACGAAGAGCTTTTACAAAAAGCTCAATATAAAGAGGATCTCCAGACAATGGATACTCTAGAAGTGGGAGTTGAAGTTGTGGTTATCCACCCACACGAAAGTAGTTCTATTCACGTTATAAAAGTGGAAGACTTTATTCACTCAAACCTCGAAAAGATTGATTTTGAAAATATGTATAACAGGAATCGTGTCACTTTTAGTGATAGTGATATAGAAAAGCTTATTGCCTTAAAAAAAGAAGCACTTTCCAAAGTTAAATCTATTCCTCACGAAATTTTTATAAAACTACTAGGTATTATTAGTGAAATAATGAGACACCATTTTGAAATGTATTATTTCAGCTTTATTGTTAGGTCTCTCGAACAGCTAATGACAATTTTACCAGTTTTTGAAAACATAAATGAAGCATATGGAAATATGGAACCACAAACGCATCAAATGATAGAAACGTTTTACAAATCGGTAAATAGTTTTCTTGATGAAGAAATGACTTTTTTGGAGAACCCAGAATATCTTGAGAAAGTAAGGCTCGAAATAGAATTTACTGCTATTCCACACGATTATCAAGAAATGATTTCTGATGTTTTTAGGCAATTATACGAATTTATGGTAAAGATTTCAGAAGTTAAGCTTGAATTCAAATATACACGTGATATCATAACAATTGCCGTAAAACTTGAAACTATCAAATCGTGGTATCACTTACTTGGAAGTACCAGGTTATTTATAAGCGATGAAAAAATAATCGAAAAACTATTTGAAGTTCAAAGTGATATAGAAAAACTAAAACAGTTATTTAGAGAAAATTAGTATATACCAAAATTTTCTAATTCACTTTTGACACGTCCTAAATACTCTGGGTCTGGATATCCGTGTGCTCCTTGAAGATTTGTTTTATGATGAATACCATTCCACACAACACTGTTTTCTTGTGATGTCGTTAAAGACGTTCCTATTGTGAAAATTAGCCTCTTTTGAAAAGCAATTTTTAAACGACGCAAAATATCTTTTCCTTCATCGTTATCCGGTAAGTAAGCTTTTCTTATTGTTCCTGAATAGTAAAAACCTGGATTATAGTGTTCTTCTTTCTGTATTCCTTCAGGGATTATGTAAGTAATTTCAATTATTGGATAATTTTCATATCCTTCCAAACTAAGAGATAAATAGTTTTCTTTCATAATACCATAGGGTTGATTACCAACGTGAATTTTAAATACTTTGTTACAGAGAGGGCACTTGGGATTGTGATTTAAACTCTCACCAATACACTCCTTATGAAAGCAATGACCCTTACAATCTGGTAATTGAATGATTTCTGTGTCTTCATCAGTCATTTCCTCCAAGCAAATTGAACACGTTTCAGCTGTTTCAATTTTAATCAACTTACTATCAGCCAAAATTTGTATAGTAGAATTAGTAAATTCAACACTATAGGTGTCGTTATCAAAACACTTTATTTCAAACTTTTCGTATGTTTTAGGAAGATAACATATCATTTCTTCAAGATTGTAAATAAATTCAAGAGTGTGTAATTCTTGAAAGTATTTAACTACTTTTCTGCCGTACTGTAGGGAAAAATTCAAAAGTTCTTCAAGAAAAATAGGGATTTCAGTGGTATTCCCATACCTAATAATAACCCATCTTTTATTTATTTCTGGCCTTGTAGAATTTTGAATTGGTTTGCGTATAATAGCTCTTTCTTTCAGAGTTTTAATATTTTGTTGCGTCATTTTGGTAAAATTTATGTGATAATTACCAAATTTGAATTCTTCCTTTCCTGAGAGAAATTCAGATTCTATTCTAGTAATCTGATCAACAGAGTAATTATCATAATTATAACCGTTAAACCAATACCAAGACATAAAATAAAACAATAAAGGAAACTTGATAAGAATTCAATTTTTTGATGAGCTTTTCATAAATAATATGAACAAAATAAATTGAAATAACAGTATTACTTGTTCGGCCGCTCGAACAGACATAAATAGTTGTTTCTGAATTAAAGACTTCATATAGAAAAAGATTTTAGTGATAAAAAGTAAACTTTTCATTTTTTAAAGAAAATAGACAGAATAAAGTGGTAGTGTCTGTTCTCCACTTGAACAGGCATAAATACTCGGTTGTATTTCTTTATTAATAAAGCTATTATATCTATGTTGGGTTTGTGGTTTAAAAGGAGGAAGTCTCATTTTTGATTTCCCAACAATAGTATTCCCCGGTAAAATAGCACAAATAAAAATGTGTTTAACAGTTAGAGAATAAACTTCGTGTTCTAACTTGGCACAATAATTACCAACAACACAATAGTTTGGATCAGTTGAGAAATAAATTCCTTTTCCATATAGTTCAACTTGAGAATATTGTTCTCTAAATCCTTCATCAAGTATATTGTGCACTGTTGAATATTCATAACATCCGTGAAAAACAAGTTTAGTTTCCGTAGAAATACCTTGCTGGAAAAACTCTTCTTTTTTTCTTTCGAATTGTGATAAGAGGAAGTCACTTGAAATTTTAAAACATTTTAAAATGGTTGTATCTTTCATAAGAGGTAGATTAAGAGTTTGAAAAATATTTTCAACTGATTCAATCGTGTATCTTTTCTCTACAAAATTAAAAGCATCAAAATTAGGGCGCAAGTCTTCTTGTCTCACTTTTCCAATCGTTTCTAAATTTAAAACAATATTCTTGTTAAAGTTTTTAACCACAATTATCACATCCGGAGATTTCTCCTTAATCTTTTTAGCTACTACTAGTTGGTTTACAGGAGATAAAGGGAAATTTCGACCAACAAGCTGGTCATAAAAATAATATATTTCTTTAAAAGGATAGAGGCTTTTATCTGTAAAGTCACCTTCAAGATAAATCTTATTAATTGTATCTAAATGTGGTTTAATAGCGTCTTTAATAAAATTCTGCTCTATCACAAGAGGAACATAATAACAATCATTGTAAAATACAAAACCATCATTTTCTATACATTCACGAGAACAATAGATATTTATATACTTTGAAGAAGTCAATCGACCAATTGGTGTAAACACAATAGGTTCTCTACTAAAGACTTTTAAACAAATTGAGCATTTATTATAAATCTTCCTTTTGACTACTTTGACCTCTTTTAGAATATTTGTGTAAGACCTCATACAAAACACACACTTACAGTTTTTAACTTCAATAACATTTTTAAGGATACGCATAAATTCTTCCCAATATGGATATGATGTGAGATATTGAAATTCATTTTTTAAGATTTCTTGAAAAGTTTTATCACATACTGTAATTTGAGAATTTTGATACATATTATTTAAAACTAAAGTTGCTGACATGTCATTTTTGTTTCCTGACAGATAAATTCTTTTCCCAATTAATTCACTAGTTAGTTCTTTAACAGTTTGTTTTAAGTAACTTTTAAACATAGTCACACAACTCGGAATATTATTAAGTATAACATCTTCTTTCATAAACTCTTCGTGTGCTTTTTCAATAAAGACGTTTTTTGTCCGAGAACAGAGTGCGCAGCTATTCAAGTGATTGTGTGAAATATTTGTAAAAGTAGATAACACATTTTCTGTTCCAGGATTTAATGAAAGTCTGCTAAATGTTTCATAACAAACTGAAAATCCAGAATAAAATTCTTGAAGTTTTAAAGTTGAATCAAGGTCATCCTTTAATCCTCCCACAAAAATATTGTGCTTATATAATTCAATTTGTAGTGACTGTTTAGAGGTCATTATATAGTGTAGAATACACAAGAGTTTCGATAAAGAAGTTTCAATTTTTTAGAAAAAAGTCCAATATGCTTAGCTCAACAAAACATAACATTCAAGGTTGATTCAATGTCTACACCACACTCACACGTTTTTGGTTTTTTCTCATCAAAACAGGTTGAACAATAAAAAACGTGATTGCACTTTTGATGAAGAACAGATATCTTGTTATTGCACTCTAAACACTTCAGGTTGTTATTAATATACCTACACTGTTTTAACCACGATACCGTTTTACGACATATAGGACACTTCAATTCTCCATTATTTAGCATTGTTGTTGCACAAACGTAACACAAGCTTATGTGATAGCAATTAAGTGCTACATTTCTCTTATTTTTGAAGCATATTATACAGAGGTGTGGTTCAATTAATCCTTCGCAAGTTTCAATACTTTTAGAATTATTATTAGGATGTAGTACCCTATTCTTCTTAATAAATTTATTGTATTTCTTTTCACCTTGAGAAAGACGACTATCGTGTAATTCTTGAATATATTCTTTAAGTGGTAAAAAAAGTTTATCTTCCTCTTCAAACGAATTATAGATTTCCGCCAAAAACTGATTTTGTATAGTTGTATCTACATAAGATAGTGCTAATACAATATCACTACAAAAAGCAAGAAACCTATCGTACTTTTCACCCTGTTCACTAACATTACAAGGTTCAAATTTGATTTGTTGCATTTTATTACCAGAAGTTATATACACATTCTCTGGGACAGTTTCGTAAAATATAATATTGGCTTTGTCGCTTGTAGTGAGCTTATACCATTCTGCTTTGGTGTTATAAAATGTAAAAAAATCTTTATTTCTGTACGGGACAATGGTATTATCCAGAAAATCATCCATTGACGCACTAATATCAATAACAATTAAAAAGTGAAAAGTTTCTGTTTCTGTGTAGTGAATGTTTATTTTATCTAATTCTAAACAAGCTTGTGTATTACCACATATCCAGCTTGGAGACACAATACTAGACACATCTTCATAAGGAACAAACTCATCGAAGTGTTCTATTTCTATTTTATCTAAACACACGAACTTTGTTTGAGGAGGAATAATTACACTATATTTATCATCATAAGTAATATTTATCAATTCCGATAAAATGTTTGTGATTACTTTCTTATTATGACCAAATATAAATTTTTTACTTATCTGTGTTAGGAGTGTTTTATCAAAGTCGGTTTCAGCATTACCGATGCCTATTGCGTAATCAAAGTATTGTGAAAGGGCCACTCGAACGTTTATGGTATCTGAATTATAATTTGTATGATACCCATCCGATGCAATGAGTGACACTACTTTTTTATTGGATTTAGGAAGTTCTTCTATTGCTCTTATGATTTGATTAAAATCTGTAGAACCATTACACTTGACATCGTGAATACGTTCTATTATATCATTCTTTGAAAAATTATTTGTTTTATTAGCGGTATCATCGCCACTGAGAGTAGAAATTATTTCATAGCTTGCATTAAAAAAAACACAAGTTATATCGTGATTGTCAAGTTGCGATACAAATCGTGAAAATCCATCTCTAACAATAACCATTTTTGACATATATATGCTACTAAAAAATATTAGAAGAAAATTCGCATAATATCTATATAAAAGTGACGCAAAGACTAGCGAACATATCCATCTATTAGCTCTTCAATAAAACCTCTGTTTCTGATAAGTCTATCACCATCTGTCGAAACAAAAGAAAATGATATAACTCCTGGAATGGTACTTTTCAAATTAAATAAAAAATCAAAAAACTTTTCACTTTTTTTTCTCATTTCAGTAATTGTTTTATCCATAAATGCGATTTGAAGATTAAACCCAATTACCAAGGTAATGTTGCTTTCATTCAAAAGCTCACTTAATTTTGAAATATTTCCTACAAATACACAATTTTGAGTAGTAGATATACGCATTATATCTCTCATTGACCGTGCTGTTTCCATATCTTCATACATAGGATCATAAAAAAAAGCATTACTAACACGTATATTCTTCTGATATAACCTTTCTAGTAAACAAAGTTCAGGATAAGGTCTATCACCTGTAGATAAAAAGATAATGTCATAAAGTTGTCGTGTATCTCTGGTTTCGTGATCAATATCAGCATAACACGTTTCAAAGTGATGAGGTTTAAAGTCTGTTTCGTATCCTCTAACACCGCGTAACCAATTATTAACTGCTAATTCGCCATCATCGGTCAGTATAATAGGTCTATGAAAACTTGCTCCACCTTTTAATTTCATAAATTTTTGTTTATATTTTCTATATTTCTTTTCAAAGTCCATTAATATTATTTAATATATTTTTTTTATTATTTTTCCTACTATATCACAATGTTGTCTAAAAAAATCATAGAAAATTTATCATTTGTTAATTTAGTTGATTACAACAATATAGGTTCCGTTGACTTAATTATTGGTGGCGGAGGATTTTTTTCATACTACGTTCTTGGAGTAGAAAGAATAATTAAAAAACTCGAAAAAGAAAAAAAAATAGAAATCAAACGTTATGCTGGGACTAGCAGTGGAAGCATAAGTTGTGTATGTATGGTGTGTAAAGTTCCATCATTTAAGGTATTAGAGTTATACGAAAACATTAGAGGGAAAAAGAACTATTTTGATTTACTTGGCAAAGAATTAGAAAAAATATTACCCGAAGATGCTTACCTTCAATGTTCTGGAAAAGTTTTTATATCAATTAGTCATTGGACTTGGTTTGGATTAAGAAATGTAATAATAAGTGAATTTTTTAGCAATAAAGATCTAATATCAGCCTGCTTATCTTCATCTTGTTTTCCTTTTTTTATTACAAATAAACTCTATTATAAATTTAGAAATCTATATGCTCTTGATGGTTGCCTAACAAATAACACTGAATTTTTCTGCGAATGTGATAGAAAAATAATTATTAAACCAAATAATGTTTTATATTACAAATATCTTATGACTAGTCCATTTGATGACTCGATAGAGGGTCTGGTTGTCAAAGGCGCGATTGAATTTGAAAAATTTGTGAGAAATGAACACCACACTTTCACATCAATTCAGTGGTATAAAAAAAAGAGTAAAATAATATATGTGGTATTTTTCTTTGGGGTGTGTAACATTCTTCAGAACAATAAAATTATTCAAAAGCTGTTTGGTGTTTTAAGGTAATACTTTCTTTATGTAAAGAAAAATTATTTATTATTTTATGTTGATAGATTTTTCAGAAATTCAGGACGCTTTGTTATCAAAAAACATTAAGGTTACAGGTGCTTTACACATTGGAGCCCACGAATGCGAAGAATTGGACTTTTATCATAAATTAGGTTTACAAGATAAGGATATTATTTGGATAGAAGCTATACCATTTAAAGTTTCTGAAGCCATTACTAAAGGTATGGTAAATGTTTATAACGCCTTAATTACAGATAAAGATGATGAAATTGTAAAATTTAACGTTTCAAATAATATACAATCCTCTAGTATATACGAATTTGGAACTCATAGTTATGAACACCCTCAAGTAGGATATGTTGGACAAGCAATGCTAAGGAGTATAACTGTTGATAGTTTCTTCACCAGAAATAAAATTGACCCTTTAAAGTATAACTTTTGGAATTTTGATATTCAAGGTGCAGAGCTATTAGCTTTAAAAGGGGCAGTTAAGTCTATGAAAAATGTGAAAGCACTATATCTTGAGGTTAATGAAAATGAGTTATATAAAAATTGTGCACTGATTAATGAAATTGATGGTTTTTTGGCGGAGCACGGTTTCCAGAGAACCTTGGTTCATATGACGTCACACGGTTGGGGTGATGCTTTATATGTTTTAGACAACTGAAGTCTGCTTAAAATGGAATAACATTACTATTTATAAATAAAAAACATATTGGTTTAAAAGATAATCTTTTTCTATTTTATATGAACATTTTTCATTGGTTTATTATTACGAGATAGCCTGAGAAAGCCCCTGACTTGTTAGTTTTTGAATAAACTTTTAGTTTATCAAAAGCTAACACCCAGTGTAATGGTTGAGTCAAGGGATGAAAAGGCTTATAGATATCACAATCTTAATAATTGTATGAAATATTCACGTGCATCACACGTAATTTATAATTTATCCTTTCATCTTATTCTCACATCAAAGTATCGCAAACCTTACTTTAATAATATTAACAATCTTTTTTTTAAAAGAATATTGAGTATAGCTTGTCATAAAGCAAATGTCAAAATTGAAAATATAGAAGTAATGCCAGATCATATTCATTTATTTATTCGTGCATTATCATCTTCTATTAATGTATCAAAAATGGTGC
>Ga0214921_10000534_pt1 | contig 71234 bp, 56 predicted proteins | sample LL1505_MetaG_FD_177992 | JGI IMG/M metagenome (GOLD analysis project Ga0214921, IMG submission 177992) | Freshwater microbial communities from Lake Lanier, Atlanta, Georgia, United States - LL-1505 | ecosystem: Environmental > Aquatic > Freshwater > Lake | place: USA: Georgia | collected... | reverse complement strand
CTAACAGCACCTACCCAAAAGGCGGGGTTTCGTGCTCTAAAGACAGTTTGGTGGTAGCTCGAACTTTAGTACTTTTAATCAACATTTGTGGTGCATCGCCCGCCCTTCGGGTAGCTGCAAAACGTTATAAGATATTAAAGATGAAAAAACTTATCCTTTTCCTTTTCCTTTTCACTGTCAGAGTTGGTTTTAGTCAAGAATCAATAAGACCGGTTCACGGAATAACATTGGGGTATTTCAACGATCGTTTTGGAAGTCATGGAATGCGAGCTGGTTATGATTATACTTTTTATGAAAAAACAAGGCCAGGTATCAATCCCATGAATGTAAGTCATGCTTTTTTACTGAAAGTTAATCTTAGTTTTTTCAGACATCCACGAGCAGATTTAAGTTTTGTCCTAAATGTAAGTTGCGGCTATAGATATACAACAAAATATGGTTTAATGGTTGAGCCATTGCATTTGGGATTTGGTGGGATGCACTCATTTTTAGATGGAAAAACATACGAGGTGGATAATAACGGAAATGTAATATCAGGCAAAAGAGGTTATAGCACCTTTGTACTTCCCTATGTTCAAGTTCTCGGTTTGGGTTATGATTTCAGACAAAAAACAAACATTCCCCTGAGCTTTATGGCATCGATTGATGCGTACTCTCAAAGAAATATAAATACCAAATCTTGGTTGAGACTTGCCACTCCAATTAGTTTAACATATTACTTGAAGTAAATATGAGAATTTTAATTCTACTCATACTAATCCCTTTGCTTTCTGCTTGTGAAAAAGATACTCTATACAAGGAGGGAGATTATTTTTTTCTCCGAAACAAGGGGGCGGATATGCCAGTTTGGGTTAGAGGAAATATCAATTCAAACGTTTTTATCATTCACTTGCATGGCGGACCAGGAGGCAGTAGTATTAATGAAGCTGAACAAAAGGTTTATCTCGATCTTGAAAAAGATTATACCATGGTTTATTGGGATCAGAGAGGATCTGGTTGTTCTCAAGGCAAAGCGCAACCAGAAACCATGACCATGGAGCAGTTTGTTGAAGATTTGGAAAAACTCGTTGCTGTAATTAAGTCAAAATACAACAATCCGATATTATTTCTGCATGGTCACAGTTGGGGTGGAGCATTAGGTACGGCATTTTTAATAAAGGGAAATAATCAAAATTTGGTAAATGGATGGATTGAATTAGATGGCGCTCACAACTTTAAAAAAGGATTAGAATCGTCAGTTAATTGGATTAAGAATTATGCGCAAAATCAAATTTCTGCAGGAATGGATGTTTCGTTCTGGCAGGAAGCATTAGATTGGTATAGTACGAATCCAGTCATGATGACGGTTGAACAAATGAAAAAACACTGCGATACGTATCTTCCAAAAGCCAATGGATATATTTATGACATAAACAATCCATCACTTTCCTATTTTTCTGGAGGGACACTTAACAGCCCTGGTGGATACTCCAATGGAGATTATGCTCAGAAAAATTTGGTGGTTGAGTTACAAAAAGGATATTCAGATCAGATGCATAAAATTACCATACCAACATTAATCCTTTGGGGGCAGCACGACGGTATCTTACCCGTTGATTTGGCACAAGATGCTATGGATCATTTGGGAACTGCCTCTAATGATAAGAGCGTTTATATTTTTCAGAACTCTGCTCACTCACCAAATCGCGAGGAACCAACACTATTCAATGAAAAAATGCGAAGTTTTATTGAAAATTACAAGTAACATCTTATAACAGCGTATAAGCAATATTGCCTTGCCCCCGCACATGCGGGACAACACAAGGCAACATCGCCTACACGCAAACCGTTAGCACCTATTTACTGTATATAGAAAAGTGAAGACCCGAGTAATTGAACTATATCATGAGCTGAGAAAAATTGATCCCTCCCCTCTTTTTGTAAAATGCATTGAAGAGAAAAAGATTGATTCAAAGATTTCGCATTTGTCTCGACATCTTGGCAGTGCTTTGGACGAGTCTATTAAAAAGATCGTTATGGAAGTCAACCATATTCATCCGCCAACCGCCGGATGGCTTACTCTTTACGTTGATCAATCTAGGGAGGATCCATTAAGCTATCACTTTACAAATGATAAGGTAAAGTATTTCTTTCGTCGACAGGAAGAGTTCAACATGGATACTTATCTCGAAGGCTATGATTTTCAGAGTAGATTCAAATATGGTATTTCCAACGATAAACAAATCGAACTTTGCCAAAAGCACTTAAATGAGCTGCTTAAGCAAATAGATTTGGAAAAACTTAAAGCAAAATCGAGGTATTTCACCAATTTAAAAATCAGCTCGTATCATCGTACACCAGACGATCATAATATTTATAATGGCACAACGCCTTTCATATCAGGAACAGCAGATTTGATTTTGGACAATCGAATGCTAGACATAAAAGCAGACATAACAGTGAATGGAAGGAAAACCAAATATGCTGCACAAATTATCTTTTATTATTTCTTGATTAAGGTCTACCTTGAAAGGTTCAAAGCTAATCATCCAAAACAACATCCACCCATTCAAGAAATTAAACGAATTGGTTTCTATTATGCCTACCATGACCTTCTCATTGAAGTAGACGTTAACAAGCTTATACCAAACAAGGACAAGATTGTTGACCTAATCAAACATGAGATGATCTATGGAAATTATTGTCTCAAAACAATTATCGAAAAAAGCTTATTGGCAAAAGAACTAGAAGCTGCAGAGCTCGAAAAGTTAGAAGCCAAAGTTGTAGAAAGAAGAGATGTGCTTTTTGCCACTTCAGATGAAAAGAAAATCAGGTTTCTTGAATTCAAACTCAAAATACATGAATCTGCCCTTGAAAGCTACCGTGAAGAATTCGAAAAAGGTTTGAGTACAAAAGTCTGGTTTGATGCTGTTGTTGCCAATATCGGTCAGGAAAAAATTAAAACAAACATAGCCCTGAATGATGCAATTCGATTTGCCCTCTGTGTGGACCTTGACATTAGTGTTATTAAAGATAAAATTGTCAACGATTTAATAGAAGATAAAATTGATGCAGAAACTGGTATCAAGGTATTGGAAAAACTCAATGAACCTGATTTTAGAAGGTTGATCATACTCAAGAAAACCTACGAAAACCAGCTAGAGGAAGGATCGGCTGAATCCAAGGCCTCGCTTAGAACGAAATTGAAAGAAGTCAATAAGAAAATTAAAGCAATCACAAACTTATAGACAAAACATATGCATAACAAAGAAGTATCCGTCAATGCTTTCCAATTGCCAATAATTAACAGAGAGTTACTTACTACAGAGCCTGAAGTCAAAACAGATTTAAACAATTTGTTTGAAATGACAAGAGAAGAATTAAAAACGAAAATTAAAATGGCGCTAACAAAACCTAAGCGGCATTAAAACGACCGCTTAGCTTAGAACCGTTAACTGCAACTTTAAAAAACACAATGATGAACATTTTACATGAAAGACAATTTGTAAAGCTGACAAGAAATCTGATTTTCTTAATGGCTATTATTATTTCAACTAATAAACTTAATGCTCAAGCAGTCTGGAATGATTCAACATTTGTGCACCGAAGTGGTCAACAAATTTTGGACGGTCAAAACAACGTTATTAGACTGAATGGTGTAAATCTTGGCGGATGGTTGTTGTGGGAAAGTTGGATTTGGGGAGGTGGATTTCAGTCAGAAACGACAATTAGAACAAAAATGCAAAGCATTATTGGTGTTGCGGCTACAAATGCGTTTAGCGATTCAGTGCACAAAAACTATATTACTCGGGCTGACCTTAAAAAAATCTCTGAAGAATGTTTCAACGTGGTTCGCGTGAATATTAACCACACAATACTTGAGGACGATTCACTTCCATACTTTTATAAGCCCGGTGGGTGGGAATTATTGGACAGTATTTTAAAATGGTGTGAAGACTATAATGTTTATGCTGTTCTTGATATGCACTCGGCTCCCGGTGCACAAGCTGCCGGATTTTTTTGTGAAGATCCTGATTCAATATGTTTATGGCAATCTGCCGCCAATAAAGACCGAACGGTACAACTATGGAAGGCGATCGCTAACCGGTATAAAAACCGCGGAATTATTGCGGGTTACGACTTACTCGGTGAGCCCAATGTCCCTAATGGTGCCGACCTGCTTAATCTATATACGGTGATCATTGACAGTATTCGCTCAGTAGACACCCATCACATGATACAGTTAGAGGGGAACGATTATTCTAAGGATTTCAGCATCTTTTCTTCACTACCGGATCAAAATGTGTGCTTCCATTTTCATTTCTACACTTGGATAATTCCTACCGCACAACTTGCAACCAGTCTAAATGTATATACAAATTGGTCAAACACATTCAATGTCCCTTTATGGTGTGGTGAATGGGGTGAAAATGATTTAACCACACTTGACACTACACTTGCATTATTAAATGACCCATCATACAAAATTAGCGGCAGTGCTTTTTGGACTTGGAAAAAACAATGGAAGCTAATACAATATCCCCATTATGCCGGCTATTTTGGCTCAACAAATTGGGACAAAGTAACCGCTTGGATTGACACCAGCAGCAATCCCATGCCTACAGTATCTGAAATGCAACAGGGAATAAATGAATTTTTGACAAATATTAAGTTACCCAATTGCTGGTTCAATACAACGCTTAGCGACCTTTTAAAAGTTTGTCCGCCGGCCGGAATAAATAACCTAGCAAATGAAAAAGATTTAGAAATATACCCCAATCCATTCACGAATAATTTATTTATTAAACCCTCTGAGCAGATTGAAAATTATGAATTATTAAACTCCTTTGGACAAATCGTTTGGACAGGAAAACATATCAACAATCAGGATTTTTCCTTCTTGCCTGATGGTTTGTATATTCTAAAAATACGAAATGGTAATTCGACTCAAACCACAAAACTCATTAAGAACTAAAACTAATGACAGAAAGAAAAGCAGCAGCTAACAGCACCTGCAAGAAATTGGCGGTTCAGTGGTTGCATAAAACATTGTGCTTCGTATCAAGTTCAGTGATAGCCGTCAGTTTTCGTCTCCTATATCGCCAACTTGTTGTAACGTCCAACCCCTACCCACAAGCAATCTTCCCTACGCGCGTAGCGTGCCTTCCCCCTTCGAATTGAGCGGATAGAAACGCTTGTAAGATTTCGATCGCAAGTTCCTCAGCGATGAAACGTGCCGGTAAGGATAAAATGTTCGCATCGTTGTGTTGTCGCGCTAAACGCGCAATTTCCGGGGTCCAACACAATGCGCATCGAATGCCTTGGTGCTTGTTTGCCGTCATGCTAATACCGTTCCCAGAACCGCAAATCAACACCCCAAGGTCCGCTAATTGCTCTTCCACTTCGTTCGCCACCGGATGCGCATAGTCAGGGTAATCGATGCTTTCTTCACTGTAGCATCCATGATCTTTGACTTGATGGCCCGCTGCTTCAAGGATGGTGATTAATTTTGCCTTTAGCGCAAAGCCTGCATGATCCGATCCAATGCTGAGTTTCATCTTTTTTGACAAAGATATCCATTTGATAACGTGTTGATAGCCTTGTTAATCACTTTTAATAAATCCTAATAACTTCCCCTTGGTTTAATTATTTATAATGTTAAACAAATTTTAATTACATATTACCAAATTATTTTCGCAGGAGTTTTGGGTATCTTTTCAAAAAGTTATTCCTTCAGAGTGGTTCGGTTGTGAGAATTATTCATACCTGTGAATATCCTACCGAAATCAGCGTAATTGTTGCATTTTTTAGCAGAGATATTGTTAACAAAGTGTGCGTAACACGTTGATGAAAGTATCATTCAACCCGCCAGCTGGCTGTTTTGAACAAATGAACAACGTTAATAAGAAAAATAAAATTCTTTAAATAAAATAATTCTTTTATGATTTTAACGCTTGTTAGTATATTTTACGTGAGAATATGTTCTTGAATCCTTAATTTTAACCTGAGTATGTCAAGTCCTTTAGTTTCTATTGTGATCCTGAAAAATGAGATTCGTCATTTTTTAGATAAATTCTATCTAAATCAAGCGCTTAGAGGTTTTATTCTTTGTCTTGCGTTGTTGTTATTCACCTTTTTAATTTTTTCTAACCTCGCCTATTTCCTGGATTTAACCAAAGAGCTACGGCTTGGTTTGCTTTGCCTGTTCGTTGGTTTAAACGTATTCACGCTTTCCCGGTTTACCCTTTTTCCGTTACTACAATCCCGGCGGCTGGTCAACAGGTTGAATGATTTTCAGGCCAGTGTGCTTATCGGTCAGCTCTATCCGGAAATAGCGGATCGACTCACCAATACCTTACAGCTGTCCGAGTCGATGTCCATTGAGCCTGAATCCACGGAGTTACTTGCCGCTTCCATTGCCCAAAGAACCCAACAATTAAGCGTGTTCAAATTCCGTGAAGCCATTGATTTTCGCGTAAACCGAAAATACCTCAAATACGTTTTACCTTCCCTCATTACCTTGGGCGCTATGTTGGTCTTCGTTCCAGCGATTCTGACGCAAGGAAGTTATAAAATAGTGCGCTTCGATCGTGATTTTTTACCTTTTTATTTTCAACTCAAAAGCGGATCGGTTACCGTCGAAGAGGGTTCTGATATTCCGGTAAGGGTGACTTTGGTTGGCCAACGCATTCCTGAGAAAGTCTATTTAGTTACAGCTGAGGGAAAGTTTCTAATGCATCGTTCTTTAAAAAATCAACATGAATTCGCGATGCACAAAGTGACGAGTTCTGGAACTTTTTATTTTGAAGCGAACGGTTATCAAAGCGCACATTTTTCATATAAAGTAACGGGAAAAAGTGTTTTGGGTAAGTTGAGTTTATCCGTGGTTTACCCAAGTTATTTGAAACGAAAGAATGAGTTTATCAGTAATTCGGGAGATATTTCGGTACCGGAAGGCACTACCTTGGTATGGAAGGGTACGGCAAACAATTGTCAACGAATTCATCTTATGGCCGGAAAGGATGCCGCAGTTTTTGATAAAGCCGATTTTCAATTCTCAAGTAAGGTAGGAAGCTCCACGGATCTTTCGATTCGATTAGTGAATAAATTCAATGCCAAGGTGGATTCAACCAAGCACCATATTACTGTAATAAAAGATGAATACCCGCAAATTTCGCTAATGGAGGTGAACGACAGTATCCAAGAAGGAGTTAAGTACTTTAACGGTCAGGTGGGGGATGATTATGGTTTAACTTCCCTTCGGTTTTGTTATACAATTATCCGAAAAGGGAAGGAACTGAAACGCGTCAATATGCCCGTATCGTTTACTGGTGGTATGAAAAGCGCTTTTTCTTTAGCGGTAGATTTTCGTAGAGAATCGGTTCAATTAGAAGATAAAATCGAGTATTATTTTGCCGTTACCGATAACGATGGTGTCAACGGTAAAAAAACTTCGCGCAGCACCCTTGGACAGTACAGTTTACCCGATTTACAGGAGTTAAACCGGGATCGTGATGCGGACCAAGCAAAAACGGCAAAAGATCTGGAAAAGGTTATGGAAAAAACGCGAACCTTTGAACAATCTGTGGAAAAGCTCAAACGCGATATAAATAATACGAAAGCCAAAGATTGGAATAACAAGCAGCAGATTCAGCAATTGAAAGAGGAGCAAAAAAGCTTGAGTCGTGCGTTAGAGCAAATTAAAAATCAAATCGAACAGTCGACGCAAGATAAGAATCAATTGTCGGAAATCGATAAAGAGTTGTTGGATAAACAGGAAATGATACAAAAGCTGCTGGATGAGGTCATGGATGAAGAATTGAAGAAGTTATTGGATGATATTGAAAAGCTTTTCAACGAGCGCGCAGACATGGAATTGAAGAAGGAAATGGATAAACTAGACCAAACTTCGGAAAATATGAGTAAGCAGTTGGATCGTACCTTGGAAATGCTTAAGAAACTGCAAGTGAATGAACGCATTGATGATATTGAAAAAGAGTTGAAGGAAACGGCGAAGTTGCAAGAGGAATTGAACCAAAAAATGGACGATAAATCCCTGAACAAAGAGCAGTTGTTAGAGCAGCAAAACGAGGTGAATCGTCGATTCGATTCGATTCAAAAAAAGCTGGATGAAACCAAAGAGTTGAACAAGGAATTGTCGTCTCCAATGAATTTAGAAAATACAAAAGCTTTGGAACAATCGATTGATAATCAATTGAATAACGCTAAAGAGGAATTAAGCAACAATAAAAAAAGCAAGTCGAAAGAGTCCCAACAGCAAGCGGCGGATCAAATGGAGCAATTAGCAGAGCAACTGAATCAACAACAGGAAACGAGCAATCAGCAGCAAGCCGAGGAGGATATGGAGTTGTTACGAAGGATTTTAGAAAGCTTAATGGTGCTGAGTTTTGATCAGGAGAATTTAATCAATGAGTTTAAACGGGTTAGTTTTTCGGACCCGAAATACCGTAAATTGGGACGAGAACAAATCCGAATTAACCGTGAAACAGCAACAGTAAAGGATAGCTTGCTGGCGCTTGCGAAGCGGCAGCCTAAAGTGGCCAGTTTCATTGATAAGGAGTTAAATGAGATAGATTTTTCACAGAGCAACGCTGTGGAAGCGATCGATGATCACCGTAAGGAGGATATTTTCACCAGTGAACAGTTTGTAATGACGTCTTACAACAATTTGGCGTTGTTGCTGAATGAAGCGCTGCAGCAAATGCAGGCGGATGCCCAATCTTCGCAGCCGAGTAGTGGAAGCTGCAGTAAACCAGGAAAAGGTAAACCAAAGCCCGGAAGTGTATCATCAGGGGATATGAAAGAAATGTTGAAGAAACAACTAGAAAAAATGCAAAAAGGGCAAAATCCGGGAGGAAGTAAGCCTGGAGATAAAGAAGGAAATGCTCCTGGTATGAAACCGGGTTCTCAGGGAATGAACATGCTTGGTCTGGGTAATAAAGAAATTGCCAAAATGGCTGCGGAACAAACGGCTATACGCCAACGCCTCGAACAATTGAAAAATGAAATGAACAAGGATGGATCGGGTGCGGGAAATCAATTGAATCCATTGTTGAAAGAACTTGAGGAACAAGAAAAAGCGTTAATCAATCAACGGGTAGATAATGCCATGGTTAAAAGGCAACAGGATATATTGACCCGTCTTTTAGAAAGTGAGAAAGCACTCATGGAACGCGGATACGAAGAACAACGGGAATCGAAATCAGGAAAAGACCAGAACAATAGTAACCTTATTGAAATTAAAGAGTACAACAAAACAACCCTTCATCAGATTGAACTACTGAAAGTGGTGGACCCGGCCTTGAATAACTATTATAAAAATAAGGCAGAAGGGTATTTTAATTTGGTGGAATAAATTTTGGAGCATGAATTTAGAACTAACGTGTATACTTGAAACCTCTTTACCCTCCTCATTAACCTCTATTGCAGAAGTTGAAAACCTGATAGAACAGGTATGTGCTGATTTGAACGTTTCAGAGGATGTTTTTGGGAATATTTTAATTTCAGTAACCGAAGGCGTAAACAATGCAATCATGCATGGGAATGGATTAAACACAGACTTGAAGGTTCATTTTAGTGTGTTAAATAATGGCTCTTGGATCTGTTTTAGGATTCAAGATCAAGGAAGAGGGTTTGATTTTGAAAACATCCCTGATCCGACAGCGCCCGAAAATTTATTAAAGGAAAACGGACGAGGGGTCTTTCTAATGAAAAGCCTCTCAGATGATCTTACCTTTGAACAAAACGGAACAGTGGTAAACATCTTATTTGCTCGATGATAGGTTTTTCGTTTTATTCGCACGAGTTCAATAATTTACCTCTTGAGGAATTAGAAAAAGCTATTCCTCAGATTATTACACAGGAAGGGAAAGAGCAAGGGGATATTACGGTAATTTTTTGTACGGACGAAGATATACTCGTGTTAAATCAAGAGCATTTATCGCACGATTTCTATACAGACATCATCACGTTTGATTATTCCAACGATGCGTATATTTCCGGTGATTTGTTTATTTCAATAGACAGAGTAATGGAAAATGCAGCAGAACACCATGTATCGATGGAACACGAACTCTACCGCGTGGTTTTTCATGGAGTGCTCCATTTGTTGGGGTATAACGATAAAACAGAGGAGCAAATAGTCGTGATGCGGTCCAAGGAAAACGCGTATTTAACGCAACTGTTTCACGTGAAACACGACGGGTTTGCATGATAGACACCTATGACATCATTGTAGTTGGAGCAGGTCACGCAGGGTGTGAAGCAGCACATGCGGCAGGCCTTTTAGGTAGTCGGGTTTTATTGATTACCATGAATATGAACACCATTGCTCAAATGAGTTGTAACCCAGCCATGGGGGGTGTGGCTAAAGGCCAGATCGTACGAGAAATTGATGCCTTGGGTGGGGGTTCCGGAATAGTAAGCGACAAAAGCGCACTGCAATTTCGTATGCTCAACTGTTCTAAAGGCCCAGCCATGTGGTCACCACGCACCCAAAACGACCGCATGATGTTCGCTGCTTCGTGGCGTTATTTGTTGGAACAAAATAAAAATGTTGATTTTTGGCAGGACATGGGAACGGGTATAATTGTGGAGAACCATGAAGTGCGGGGAGTAAAAACAAGCTTAGGAATTGATATTTACGCACCGGCGGTAGTATTAACGAATGGCACCTTTCTTAATGGTATAATTCATCTTGGAGAAAAACAATTCGGCGGCGGAAGAGTTGGGGAAAAAGCGTCCAAAGGAATAACTGAAGATTTGATTAAGCTCGGTTTTGAATCCGGAAGAATGAAAACAGGTACCCCTCCTCGAGTGGATGGACGTAGCCTGAATTATGCCCTTATGGAGGCACAACCGGGAGACGATGCCCCGGGTAAGTTTAGTTTTTGGGATACGAAGCCGTTAACATATCAGCTTCCGTGCTATATTACCTATACAAACCCACAAACCCACGAGCTTTTGCGAACAGGATTCGATCGTTCCCCTATGTTCAACGGTGCAATCCAAAGTACAGGACCAAGATATTGTCCAAGCATTGAAGATAAAATTAATCGATTTGCCGATCGAGATAGGCACCAGATTTTTGTAGAACCGGAGGGTTGGAATACCGTTGAAATATACGTAAATGGGTTCAGTACGTCCCTTCCTGAAGATGTGCAAGTTAAGGCGATTAAGTCGATCCCTGGGTTTGAACAAGCTAAGCTATTTCGTCCAGGCTATGCCATTGAATACGATTATTTCCCACCTACCCAACTTAAACATACCCTGGAAACGAAGCGGATCGACGGCTTGTATTTTGCCGGTCAAATAAATGGTACCACAGGCTATGAAGAAGCGGCTTGCCAAGGATTGATGGCAGGGATTAATGCCCATTTAAAACTGAAAAACCAGGAGCCTTTTATTCTTCAACGAAGCGATGCCTACATCGGTGTTTTAATCGATGATTTAGTAACTAAAGGAACTAAAGAACCCTACCGGATGTTTACAAGCAGGGCAGAGTATCGGATTCTTTTACGTCAGGATAATGCCGATTTGCGCCTGGCTCATCAAGCCGCCAAATTGGGATTATTGAGTGATGCCCAACGGCGCCAAGTCGAAGCGAAAGAGGCCTCGGTTTCCAACCTAAAAAGCATGCTGCGTTCAACAGGAATAACCCCCGATCAAATCAATCATCGTTTGTTATTAATCGACTCTTCTCCGATTCAACAACAAGTTAAGCTGTCCTCCTTAATTACCCGACCAGGGGTGGACTTGAATATGTTAGAACAAGAGAGTATCGAATTACATAATTATTTACAGGCGCAAAATTTTAGCGAAGAAGCAAAAATGCAAACCGAAATACAGTTGAAGTATGAAGGGTATATCGAACGGGAGGAAGAAAATGCGGCTAAAATGCTTCGCTTGGAAAAGGTGGGCATTCCGGAGGATTTGGATTTTCAACAGTTGAAAAGCCTAAGCACCGAAGCAGTGGAAAAATTGAAACAGGTTCAACCAACCACTATCGGTCAGGCTTCCCGTATTTCGGGTGTGTCTCCAAGCGATATTTCTGTATTGTTAATTTATTTGGGAAGATAAAATCCATTTTTATGCGTTTTAAGGCGGTTGAATTATAGAAAAGGTAAAATACCCTTAACCATGCGTAATTACGCGGATAAAACACAACTATTGAGGTCGTTTTTTTCGTAGTTTTATCAAAATTCACGAATGAAGGTTTTTTTTGTAGATCGGGTACATCCGATTTTAGCGGAGCGCTTGAGCAAGCATCAGTTTGATTGCATCGATGCAAGTATTCTGTCCTTAGAAGAATTTCAAGCCTTAGGAAATCAAGTGGAGGGAATGGTGATTCGCGCTCGCTTTATGCTAAGTGAAGCCGTATTGTCTCATTTTCCTAAATTATCGTTCATTGCTCGATCGGGTTCCGGTTTAGAAAACATCGACCAAGGGTATTGTAAACGAAAAGCAATCACCCTGTTCAACTCTCCAGAAGGAAACCGGACCGCCGTGGCGGAACACGCTTTGGGCATGCTGTTAGCTCTGATGAATAAATTTCCGCAAGCACAGGCGCAACTGAACAACGGATTGTGGCGAAGAGAAGAGAATCGTGGGGAAGAATTGAATGGAAAAACCGTCGGAATCATCGGTTACGGAAATAATGGAAGGACCTTCGCTAAATTATTGAAAGGGTTTGATGTTAAAATTCTTGCCTACGATAAATATATTAAGGGATTTGGAGACAGTCAAGTACAAGAAAGCACCCTGCATGCGCTGTTCGAACAAGCCGACGTCGTTTCGTTACATATTCCTCAAAATAAGGAAACGCGTGCTATGGTCAATACGTCGTTCTTCCAATCGTTCTCAAAACCCATTTATTTTCTGAACCTTTCCCGTGGGAAAATTGTGGTCACCGAGGATTTGGTTGAAGCGCTTAAATCGGGTAAAATTAAAGCGGCTGGCCTCGACGTCTTGGAGTATGAATCCAAGGACTTTGAGGTGTTGCGAAATGAAAATACTTCCGAATGCATGGATTATTTGATTCAATCACATCGAGTAATCCTAACCCCCCATGTCGGGGGGTGGACTAAAGAGAGTTATTTCAAGTTAAGTTCTATACTGGCCGACAAAATTCTAGCCCATTTTTCGACTCATTGAACCATTAATTTGGCGCTGTAAATAAACCCGTTACCCGTTAGTTGTAAAGTATACAAACCACTGGCAACATCCATAGGTAGTGCATTAAGTAATGCTGATTCCCGGTGCAAAATCAATTTTCCCTGAGCATCATACAACCGAAATTCTACGGGAAACGGAAGGTTTTTCACAAAAAGTACCTGTTGATCCAAGGGATTGGGGTAGATCATTACTTGACTTAACGGATTGGAAGGGTCTTGAATTCCTGCATTTGCTACGTATTTTTGACCATCGGTGCTTTGGGTAGCCGTTAATCCCGCGGTATTGGTGGATTTGACGTTTCCATAATACGTAGTTCCATTGAGTGGATTGGCTAAAGTATGAGAATAACTGGTGCTGAGGTTCATATTCATCCAATTCAACACATTGGTGCTTCCCGAGGCCGTTCCCAAGGAAAGCTCATACAACGATATTCCCGAATGGGGGTCGTTCGAGGACCAATTCGTTTTCAAAGAAGATGTATGGAAGGTGTCGATATCTGAGGACGTTCCGTCGTTGCATGAGGTGAAAACGGGGGCGGTCCAATCTACCTGCACCGTTTGCTCGTAGCCATTCGACCAATTATCGGAGGAATCCATCGCTATCATTCGAATAACTCCGGAGGGTTGTTGATTATCGCTTTGATAAAACAGTTCTTTGTTTGTTCCAACGCTCACAAGCTCTTGCAATGCATGCGCTTTGTAGACAAATAAATTGTCAAAGTCAACCGTGCATGCCCCTGATCGAAGGGAAATAGAATTTCCTTGACTGAGTGGATTCGCATCGTGCCATGTAGCAACAAGGACATTGTTCGTGTACACGATAATGTTGCCTGTGCTGTAAGCATAAATTACTTTGATGTCGTACCATTGATTGGGAACCATGGTTACGGGAGCTTCATATTGCAACGTAAACACATCGTTGGTTACTTTATAAATCTGTACCTTATCCGTTTCTTCGCGAAAAAACACAAAATAGGAGTTACCTCGATTCGCTAAAGTTGGATCACTGCAGAAGAAATGCATTCCTGCACGTTGATTGGCGTTGGTGGACGTGATGCGTTGTTTCCAAGCATAAAGATAGGTTTCTTGTTGATTTTGGGTTAATTGTGCATACGCGTTGGAATTGTTTTGCGACGCATCATTCATGCTGAAAAGACCATTGATAATTTGAAAATTACCGGTTTGATTCGTCCATTGGAATGCGGTTCCAGAAAACTCATCTCGGAAAAAGCCATAGGTTTTGTTCGAGTATTTTGGGCTGGTGGCATTGGATCGAGCTGCCACATTGTAAAAAGTATATTGCACGCCTGATCCGGGATCGTTAGACACTAAACCAACAGTAAAGTCTTGTGTGTGCCATGCGAAGGGCAGGGTAACCGTACTAACCGGAGGAGTAACGTCGGTTAATTGAGCACTGGAAGTAAAGGAGGCCGCCCAACCACTTTGGGTTGTAGTACAATCGGATCGAAATTCCAAGGTCAATGCTGGGGAGGTGGATTGAATATTCGGAGGCAAAGTATTGCCTGTGAAAGCGCCGATTAAGGGGGAATTTACATTCGGCCCATCGTAAATTAAGAGTTTGTCCTTTCCGGATTCCGTGTTAAAAGCACTGAAGATTAATTGAATGGAAGCCGCGTTGTTCGGCTGAATCACCCAAATTTTACGTTCGTCATTGCTGTAATTTCCTCCTGAACCTCCGGAGTCGTATAAATTTCCAGTGGCCGTGGTAATAACCGTGGGAACATACGTGCTGTTAACGAGCAAATAGTATTTTGACCAGTTCCAGTTAATGCCTGGATCCGTGTGGGTTTGGTTGGCATAGTGCTGATGGCCTTTTATTTTAAGGCAATTGTCCAAAACTTGACCTCCCGAGGATGCGGGGCCATCGTAGGTTCTTAACGGGTTAATTCCATAGCCACTTTGCGTAATTTCTTTTACGAGGTTGGCAGAGGATTGGTACAAAGCGGTGGTATACCATGCCGCGTTAGATATATATCCTTCATGCTCAATGCCTATCGTGTAAGGATTGGCTGTTCCTACATGCCATGCTTTGTTCGTTTCAAGCACCATTTGCGTCACCTGACCATCGGAACTTCGAACCACATAATGGTATGATACCTGTGCATTGCAATTTAACCCCCAGGATATAGCTCCTGAATAAGAACCCTGAACGGTATGAATGGTCACTGCGGATATGGCTGTACCGTTACGCGAGCTATAGTTGCAATTTGGGGCAGGACTCCAAAGAGCGGGTCCGTAATCTGCTGATTTTGTAGAAGCCAATGCAGCGTTATAGGACACCCCAGTGAGGGTTTGAACCTGGTGGGTGGTAAGGGTCAAAAACGGAGCGGTAAGCACCTGATAGTTTTCATGGCCGAATAGGGCAGTAAGATTGAACGACCTCAACGGGAAATGATACTTTGCGGCTTGTTCCTCGTCTTGTAGGAATTGGAAAACGGCATACACCGAGGATTCAAACGCGAAGAGATTCCCTGCGTTTGTTTTTGGAATTTCGGTAATTGCAGCCATGAGGCGGTAAATTTTCGCTTCTTCGGTCAAGGTTAGGTGCAACATTTCTTGTTCATGCAACAAGGCGTCGCATGCTTTGGCAAAAGCAAGTAATTCTTGGGACTCCGATAACTTCATTTGAGCAACGGGCATTCCGGAGCGCAAACTAATCATTTGGGCATTTTCTATAAAATAATTTCCACCCTGGTCCATAAGCCCTAATATCCCAAAAGGCTGTGGTATATTTGAACAGGAAGGAGCTTCATCCGGAGCAATCGCTTGCATTCGAGTATGGGTAAATGCATAGGCTTCAATAAATCCAGCGGGAATCGATGGATACGCCTGATAGTAGGCACTGAAATTCGGTTGTGCCCAAAGACTGTTGCAACACAGGGCAACAAAAACAAAAAAGTAGGATTTCATAGTTAAAATTTTGGCTATTAACGAAATAGACGCAGCAAAATTATTAGCTATTCGTTAACTAAACGTGAAGCGCGAAAAAAACTTAGAATTTAAAGGTAGCTCCTGCTAAGATTTGAATGGGAATGACCGGATAGTTATAAAACTGCAAATAGCGTTGTGCGGCAACATTATTTATTTGCAGAAAACCGGACAACCTTTTATTGTAGCGGTATTCAAACCCAAGGTTTCCATCGATCATACTTCCTAAACTGGTGTAATATTGACCGTTAGCCACACTAATATTGGTTCCTGGTTGGTATACTTTGGCAAATCGGTTCATGGCGAGGGTTACATCGGCTTTAAACAACAATTTGTCGTATAAATTATATACCCCTCCAAGAATAATCTCCACCTTGGGTAAATTCCAGGCTTTGGCTTCGTGCAGCATTTCATAACTATGATAACGAGCAATGAAGTTAAGGTTGAGTTTGCTACCCGATTGATACCCCATTTTAGCTTCGATTTTCGTGTAATTCAAGGAATCGTAAACCAGCGTAAAGCGATTACCTGTGGACAGCATCGTGTCCGTGATGAAAAAGGCGCGGTTGTTAATTTTCATGAAATTGCCGCTCAAACCTCCTTGAAATTTCTTGCCCATTTTTGCTTTGAATCCCAGTTGAATATCGTACGGATTTACCTCGTTTTGAAGCAAAACATTGGGATTGATGTACGGATTGATCGAATAGAGCGCATATAGGGAATTTTGCTGTACTTGCCCGCTAATGCCGATAAAAGGAATGAATTTATTGTCTGCGATACCGAATTGAGCATATACTTTTGGGAAAAAATAGGCTTTGGTCGTTTTTGCCGCATCGATGCTCACGGTAAAACCCACGTCGATTAAAAATTTGTTGTTTAATAAAAGACTTTTTACCCCCGGTTGCAGGTCGAATATGGGATTTTTTCGCAACAAGCCACTGTCGGAAAGCATTAACACAGAATCCAAGATACCATAAGCATAACCGTTATAGCGCAATCCAACCAACCCATGAAAGGTGTTTGTTGGGGTTTTGTAATAGCCTAGCAAGTTTAGGTCAAAGGCTTGTTCCTTGGCTTTCCACGCACTTAAACTATCGAAGAAGGGTTTGGCGGTTCCTGTATATCGAAAATGAGCCGTGGTCTTCACATTGAAACGTGCCGTATCAGTTGGATGCGTGTCCAAAACCAGTTTGGCATCCACTGTTTGATAGCGCTGCGCAAGAGAATCGCCGTTAGCCTTCGGTTGTGTTAGGCCATAATAATGAAATCCATGGTTTAGGTATTGGATTTGTGCTTGGAGCGAATAGGAACTTTGGAATGTCTGAAAGGTGCCGAGGAGCGAGGTTTTATCGAAACTTGCCGGGGCGTAACGCTGTTGGTCCTTGTTTTTTATATCTCCAAAAAAACTGAGATGCTTTGCGTGAAATCCGAAATAATTGGACCGCGACCGCGTGGAATTCAGGTAGAGCTCGCCTAACGGCATGAGCGAGGAGCCCATACCAAGTTTTAAATAACACGGATAAAATTTGTTGAGAAGTTGTTCGGTTTCAATGGTTGCGGCCTCTATGGGTTCTTTCCGAAGGGTGGTTTTATGGGTTAAATCCAACGGCGGCCGATTTACAACGCTATGGGTCGGGATGTTGTCAATGATTTTCGGAGAGGACGGAATTCGGCTGCTGCGTTCGATGTCTCGGCTTCCTTTACCATCGGTTTCAAAAACATCGGATTGAGAAAAAGCGCTCGTGCATATTCCGAAAAGAAGTATCATCAAGAGAGTTCGCATGCTATTCGGGTTTTATTTCAAGCGTTTTTTTCGTATTATCTTCTTCAGGCTTTGCAGGATTCATCAAGGAGTCTAAGGTTTGTTTAACTGCGTTCGCCTCTTCTAAAATGCCATCCTTTTCTTTGGAGGGATAAAAATCAATTACCGAGGAAATGGTCTGATCGGCCTCAACGTATTTTTCCTGACCCATATAAGCCTTGGTTTGTAGGATCAGGCCTTTAGCTACCCAAAAATTGTAGCTGGGCTTCATTTTAATGAGTTCTTTGACCAAAAGAATGCAGGAATCCAAGTTGTTGGATTGATATTGAATGTCGGCAAGGGCGTATTTGGCTTCGGCTGCTTTTACCGTAGTGGTATTTTTAACGATCCAACGCAATGTAGGAGCACTCGGCTCAAACTCTTTTAAGCGATAAGTGCTGATGCCATAAGCATACTCAGCTTCTAATCGAATGTTTTGCGTAATACCCGAACTGGTCTTTACCTGTTGCGCATAATCTTTCGAGGAGATAAAGTCGTTGAGCAAAAACGAGCAACGCATAACACCTAATTTGGAAGCGGTGATGTTGTTCGGTTTGGAGGCATACTTTTCCAATTGTAAGTAATACGTATTGGCTTTTGTGTAGTCTTTTCTTTCATAGTAATAAGCAGCTAATCGAAGCGCAACTCCTTCAAAAAAATTGGTGGCTGGTCCAGTTAGATAAGCTTCATAATGGGGTACCGCTTGGGCAGTGTCTTTTCTGCGTAAATAAGCATTGCCTAGATAATAATGGGCATCATAAGCAAACTTTCCCTTAGGGAATTTCATCAAGTATTGATTGAATTTCGGAATGGCCTCTACATAATTGCTATCCACGTAGTTCTGTAGGGCGGGATTATAGTATAAATTCTCTTTTTCATCGGAGGATAACCCAGCACAATCGTAATCGTTGGCTACTTTTTCGGCGTTTTCAGGTTGCTTCAAGGCAAGATATACATCCATGAGCCCTTTGGCTGCAACGGCACAAATGTCCGGTTGGCTTCCAAATTCGAGTAAAATGGATCGGTAGGCGGATTCAGAAAGTTCGTAACTCCCCTGTTTATAGTAAATATCCGCCATTTCAATGCGACAATTCACCACCTTAGGAGATTGTTTATAGCGTGAAATGTACTTTTCAAAATATGCGTAAGCCTTGTCGAATTCCGATTGAGATTTATAGCTCATAGCGAGTTCATACGTTGCATTTTGAAGGTACTTTGAATTCGAATAACCCGAAATCAGCGCTTCTAGCGTGTTGATTTTAAGGGAGGGCTGTTTGTTATATCCGTAGGCTTTTGCCAAGTAAAACATGCAGCGGTCTGTCAACTCGCTTTTCATAGCTGCAATGGTTTTATAATACAGAATGGCTTGCTCATCTTTACCTTGTTGATAGTTTCCATCCGCAAGTTGAAAAAGTGCATCCAGCTGTTTTTCCGGGGTTTTGTGTTCGGATTGTCCATAAATCCCGAAGTACTCCAAGGCGTCATTCAATTGATCCAAAGCAAGATAGGCGTACGCCATGGAGTAATAAGCGTCGCTTTTTTCTTCGAGAATATTCGCGCGTGGCGCACCGAGAAAACGCTTAAACTCTTTGATGGATTCCTGATACTGTTCTTTTCTAAAACAAATATCAGCTCGCCAAAAAATGGACTTCGCTATGATTTCAGGCTCCTCTTGGTACTTTTCAACCAATTTAAAAACGGCATACGAAGAATCAAGCAAGCCTTTTTGGAATAAATCCACCCCTAAATTAAAGGCCACAGTTTGAAAAACGGTTTTTAATTGGGCGTCCTTGTTAGGGATTTTATTCAGGGAAGCTAAGGCTTTTTCGTAATTGCTCGTTGAAGCATATACGTTAACTAAGTATTGGAAGATATCGTTTTTTCGGGGAGAGTTTGGATAAAGGTTCAGGTATTTTTCAAAGGCACGCACCGACTCGTCGTAAGGATTGATATCAATTTTAAAAGATATTACGGCGAATTGATAAAGCGCATCCTCGGAAACTTTAGGCAGAGTCTTCATGTCGGAAGCTCGTTCAAAGGCATTTCGTGCGGGTAAAAGCTTTTCGTTGGATAAATAACAAACCCCTATTTCATACATAGCCGTTTGCCCTAAGCTGTCGTCTATTCTTCCTGCCCGCTCAAGATAGGGAATCGCTTTTTCTAGAGCTCCGGATTTCATGAAAGCATCCCCGCATTGGAAGTCATCGGAACGTGTAGTTTTATTGTTTTGGTTGTATTTTTCAAGGCATGAGGCTGCTTTCTCGAAGCGTTGAGTTTTGTAATAGGAGTCCCCTAAGAGATGCAAAATATCCCAAGAGTTGCCTAAATCAGCCGTTTCCAATACGGAAGGAGCATACGCAATTACGCTGTCGTAATAGCCTTGTTGGTGGTTAATTTGAACGATATAATACGGCGCAAGGGTGCTGAAGGAAGGTTCGTTTTTCAAGCGATGAAATCCGGCTTTTGCGGCTTCCCATGCCCCGAGTAAATAGGATAAATGTGCATAATAATAAAGGCTTATGCTTCCATATTGTCCTTTGGTATCTTTTACCTCCCGAAAGGCTTCGATTGCTTCGGGTTTTAAGTCTTGCTGATAACAACTGTACCCTTTCTTGAAGTAAAAGCGCTCTTGATCTGACGAATCCAAATCTTTTCCTTGCGTTTTTAAGAAATAGGAGGAGGCACTCGTGTAATCTTCTTTTTGAAAAAAGTAAGACCCAATTTGAAAGTTAATATCATTTTGAAAGGTGTTTTCAGGATACGATCGGTTGAAGTCTTCAAGTAAGGCAATAGCATCGTCGTTGTAGACGTGCAGCGCCGCCATACCTCGAAAATACAGGGCATTCACAACGAAGGCGTCGTTGCGATCCAAGGGTTGCGATAAAAAGGATTCCAATTCGATACGTGCAGCGGTATATTGTTCCTTTTCAAACAATTCAATGCCGCGGTAGTAATTGCTGTAAACGGAACGCGTTTTTTGTGTCTCTTGCCCAAAACAGACGAGGGAAATTCCTTGAAGGAACAACAACAGGAGCACGGTACGAATCATGGAACAAAAGTATGTTGCAGTTAACGGTGCATGTACGAATTCGTTAAAAGTTTTTCACGCAACCTTGTTAAGATATATTTCAAAAAACATCGGGCTATGTTGTAGGGTTCTGCATCTTTGTGAAAAAAACGTGGATAAAATCATAGAATTTACGAACGCCACCTTGGAGCAAGGAGGATCGGTAATTTTAAGCGACGTCAACTTTGCTGTCGAGGAGGCCGAGTTTGTTTACCTGATTGGGAAAACCGGAAGCGGTAAAAGCTCATTGTTAAAAGCCCTGTATGGCGAATTACCCCTTTCTCAGGGAACGGGGTCTGTGGCCGGCCATGCGCTAACGCAATTGAAAAGAAAAGAAATTCCGTTGTTGCGCCGAAAATTGGGAATTGTCTTCCAAGATTTTCAGCTGCTTATGGATCGAACGGTCATTCAGAACTTATACTTTGTGTTGAAAGCTACCGGATGGAAAAATAAAGCGGAAATTCACCGTAGGGCGATGAGCGTCCTTCAATTGGTAGGCATTGAGCAAAAGGCCGATCAAATGCCCAATCGTTTGTCGGGCGGCGAGCAGCAGCGCGTGGCCATTGCACGAGCGTTATTGAATGATCCTAAAGTAATTTTAGCAGATGAACCTACTGGAAATCTAGACGTTGAAACTTCCACAGAAATCATGGAACTCTTATTGGCCCTTACCAAAGAGGAAAACACCGCGGTACTGATGGCGACGCACGATCTACAAATGGTACAGAAATTTCCTGCAAAAATGCTTCGTGTAGAAAACGGCAAAGTGGTATAATCTAGAGAAGCTCGTTCGCTAAATTCGCTAATTCCGAACGCTCCCCTTTTTCGAGTTTAACGTGAGCAAACAAGGATTTACCGTTGATTTTCTGAATTAAATACGCCAAACCGTTACTGTATTCGTCCAAATAAGGGGTGTCGATTTGTTGAACATCTCCCGTAAAAATGATTTTGGTGTTTTCACCGGCCCGGGTAATGATGGTCTTAATTTCATGCGGGGTAAGGTTTTGGGCCTCATCAATAATGAACATGATGTTAGAAAAACTCCTTCCGCGAATGAACGCTAAAGGCGTAATGATGATTTTTTTGTTCAATTCCATTTCATTGATGGCCTTATGCTTTTTTTCATTTTCTCCATATTGAGATTTAATGAATTTCAAATTATCCCACAACGGTTCCATGTACGGGCTAATCTTGTCGTTGGCATCACCGGGTAAAAACCCTATTTCTTTGTTCGACAAAGGAACAATGGGTCGTGCCAAGATGATTTGGTTGAATTTTTTTTCTTGCTCTAAGGCTGCAGCTAAGGCCAACAAGGTTTTTCCCGTGCCGGCAACCCCCTGAACAGCCACAAGCTTTATGTTGGGATTTAACAAGGCGTGTAGCGCAAAGGCTTGTTCCGCATTTTTAGGCTTAATTCCATAAACGAACTCCTTTTCAATGCGCTCAAGGGTGTCGTCGCTCTCATTGTAAAAGACGAGCGATGAACTTTTTCCATTCTTGAGGATGTAATACCCATTCGTTTTTTTGAGATCCCCGAGAATTCCTTGCTCTTCGGTGACGCCTCGGGTGAAAATTTCACGTATTATATCGCTATCAACCCCATCTAAGGTGTTGTTTGTGGCAAGTTTTTCTTTGATTTCATAAACTTTCCCCGTTTCATAATCTTCTGCCTGAACACCTAAGGCCTTTGCTTTGATTCTTAAATTGATGTCCTTGGTAACGAGAATGACATTGCGCGAAGGAAACTCTTCCTTTAACAACAGTGCGGCATTGATGATTTTATGATCGTTTTTTGCTGAAGAGTAGACCTGTTCGGCATTGAGTTGTTTAGGGTCGGCATCCATGACAATACGAAATTTACCAAGACCGACGTTGATTTCGATCCACTCTTGCAGGTTCTTGTTGCCTACCAATTTATCGATGAATCGAATGACTTCCCTTGCAGAGAAATTTTTGGTGTCGTTCCCCAATTTGAATTTATCCAGCTCTTCCAATACGGTGATCGGAATGGCTAAATCATGTTCTTTAAAATTCGTTATGGCATGGTGGTCGTGAATTAAGACTGAAGTGTCGAGGACAAAGATTTTGGTTTTCTTTTTCATGTTAAAGGTTGGATAATTGAAGGTGATTTGGTTTAAAGGAAGCAAGTAATTTAGTGTTTGATACGCTGAGTGATTCGGTCAGTAATTTTCCCATTTCTCCAAAGATCAAACGAACGATAATCGTGGGAATGTTTGGCAAGTAAAGCGTTCTCTGTTCTCTATGTGCGATAGCCTGGGTGATTTCTTTCATGGTAGAGTTTTGCGCAACGCCATGAACAAGCCCAAGGGGTGTTTCCATTGATTGATGAATAATTTTTACCACATCGTTTAAATGAATCCAGGGAACCAACTGGCTACCTTTACCTGGTACCGCACCGAATCCCAGTTTTATAGGCTTAGCTATTTTCGCATAGGCACCGCCTTCCGGCGACAACACCATTCCCAGACGAAGAATGGTAAAGCACGGGATTGACTCAAAAAGGCGATGCGCAGATTCCCATTGTTGCACAACGCTCGATAAAAAGTCCTGACCAAAAGCGTCGGTTTCGTTGAAGACCTTTTCCGCTGAAAAACCGAAGGCATTAACCCCCGAGACACCCACATATCCTTGCAGGGTTGCACCGGATTGTTGAACCAGGGAATGAAGCAACGTGGCAGTATCCACCCGAGAAGCAAGCAGTTCTTTTTTACGGCGTTGAGTCCATCGTTGGTCGGCAATTCCTGCACCGGTTAAATTGACCAAGTGGGTGGTTTTTGATAGTTGTTCTAGGTCACAGGATTTATCCTTAGGCGACCAAGCGATATGATACGGTTTCGAGGCATTCCTCGTCAGCACTCGGGTTTCAATGTTTTGTGCATTCAAATGATGTTGTAAAGCACGTCCAATAAAACCCGATCCTCCGGCGATCAATACCTGCATTCGCGCAAAATTTGGCTGAAATTAGTTAATTTAGGTACACATGAACCGTCATAGGAAAAATTTTATATCCGTGTAAAAATGTTGCGCAAATGCCGAGGGTTTTTAATTTTGTAAACACATGAAGTATAGGATATGGATCGCAATGTTATTCACGTGTTCTTGTTTCTTTTGTCAATGCCGCTACGTTGCTTTCAGGGCTTTTTCGAATCCCGTTACCGATAAAATTTGTTCTAGCGCGTTGTTAGAAGACGTTAAAGAACTTTATGAAAAAATCAGTATTGCTCATCCCGACATATACCGGCACGTAGATCAAAAAACGCTTGACTCCTTATATGTTGAATTGGTTAATGGATGTTCGGAAGACCAAACCCTGCTTTCCTTTGTTGGAAGCGTGAGTGCCTTTTTACAAGCGTTGAAAGACTCGCATACCTTTGTAAGCCTGAGAGAACTCCTGCCATATCAATCCTTGAAGCGCCATTATTTGCCGATGCGTTTGATGGAACAAGAAGGAAACATCTATGTGGTAAAATCGTTTAAAAACCGCCTGCCTTCAGGCGTTCAGTTGTTGAAAGTAAACGGATTTTCCGTAGATAGTCTTTTACGGATAGCACCAGGATTCACCCCAAAAGAATCCTTAGCGGAAAGCGCGTTTGCCTTATTCCAAACCCATGTAGTGAGCGCCTTAATCAACCTTTATAATCCAAAGAAACGAAATGTTTATCAATGGTATGATGGAAAGGATACGCTAGAACAACCGTTAAAGTCCCCGCGTTTTTCTAAGATTCACAGGCACGATTTTTTCCATGGAGAAGCTGTAGATATTCGCTATACCCGCGAGGGCAATGTCGCAATTTTGAAAATTGGTAGTTTTTCCCCAAAAAACCTTAAGCGATTTCGCAAGCAACTCGATGAAGTATTTCAAGATATCCTGGATAAACCTACAGAAAAATTGGTATTGGACCTCAGGTTCAACAGCGGTGGATTCATCGTTTTGCAGGAATATCTGATGAGTTTTTTAGTTCCTGAAAACACGGTTTATACCTCAACCTATGTGTATAAAAGAAGTCCCTACGATCGGTTTGCTCAGTTATCCAAGTTGGAAAGAAGGCGGTTCATTCAAACGGCGGAACGCTTCTATCCTCGGGGTGCGATTTCCCGGGAGCTTGACTTTTATAGAAAACCCATGGGAAGCCTTGATACGGTGCGCAATTCACCGGTGTTGAAGAATCGTATGGCAAAATCCTTTTTAGGGCCCTGTAACTTGTTAGTTAACGAGGGATCCATGTCCGCTTCCGCCAATTTTACAGCATGGTTTATGGAGAAGCATCGAGGCGAAGTTTTTGGATCGGCAGTAAGCGGCACGAACGCCGGCACCTTCGCAAATCCCCACACGTTTTTTCTTCCTAATACAGGGCTGCCCATTTCGGTATCAACGATGAAAGTGAACCTTGATTCGGGTGCTGAAAAGGAATTGCCATTAATCCCCAATCACGTTGTAATCCCAACGCCGAAAGAGCTGCAACTGGAAATTGATTCCGTAATGAATTTCGCCATAAACCACTAAGTATGGGTAAACAATCCTTGAATAACCCGAGCATCTTTACAAAAATGTCTCAATTAGCCCAATCGTTGGGAGCCATCAATTTGGCCCAAGGGTTTCCCAATATGCCCATTGACCCAAGGTTAAAAGACTGCATTGCCAACGCAGCACAATCCGAGCAACATCAATATAGCCCATACCAAGGATTACCGGAGTTGCGGTATGAAATTGCTGCGTTAATTGAACGAAACGGAACAGTAGCCGTGGACCCCAATGAGGTTTTGGTGACGGCGGGAGCCACTCAAGCGATTTACACTTCCGTGCAGGCACTGGTAAGCGCCGGAGAGGAGGTTATTTTACTCGACCCATGCTATGATTGTTACGCACTTCCCGCCTTAATGGTTGGCGCGAAGGTGCGGCATGTAGCGCTGAATGAAAATTACCTACCCGATTGGAATAAAGTAGAGGCTGTAATTACCGAACGAACGCGATTAATCATTATCAATTCGCCGCATAACCCGAGCGGAAGAGTGTGGGAGGAACACGAATACAAGGCCCTAGCGTCATTGGTTGAAAAGTTCCCTCGATTGCTTCTTTTGTCCGATGAGGTTTATGAATACCTGGCGTTTGACAAACCGCATTTTTCCGTACGAAATGTTCCCCGATTAAAAGAGCGTTCGGTTGTGGTTTCTTCGTTTGGGAAATCGTTGCAAGCGACCGGTTGGAAAATGGGCTATTTAACGGCTCCAAAAGAGATATTAACATCGATACTGTATGTGCATCAGTTCTTGATTTTTTCGGTCAATTCGTTTTTACAGAAAGGAATTGCCACGTATTTGAGAGCGTTCAACCCCGATAGGGTCAGAGCGGACTATGCCCATAGAAAAGCACTGTTTACGGCACAGATGAAGCCTTCAAAATTTGAACTTTTACCCTGCGAAGGAACCTACTTTCAAACCGTTTGTTATTCGAACATTAGCCACGAAAAGGACCTTGACTTTGCGGAACGATTAGCGCACGAAGTGGGCGTTGCTGCAATCCCTGTTTCTGCATTTAATGAAGACGAACGTGACTTAAAACATTTAAGATTGTGTTTTGCCAAAACCGAAGAAACCCTCACCGAAGCCGCCCAACGCCTATGCTCCCTTTAACAATCTCCTTATTACAATTGGATCAGGTTTGGGAGAATAAATCGTTGAATCAAACGAGAATCTCTGAATTAACCCAAGGGTTGACCACCGACCTGTTATTGATTCCAGAAATGATGGATACCGGATTTTCCATGAATACCCAATTGGCAGAACCGTGGGATTCAAGCAATGGGTCCCTAGCCTTTATCCTTGCCTTAGCGCAACGCATCGGTGGGGCAGTTTATACCTCGTTGATGGTTAAAACTTCCACGGGCTGTGTGAATCGGGGGGTGTGGGCAACTCCGGATGGAGAAGCGAGCTTTTATGACAAACGGAAAACCTTCAAGTTAGCAGGTGAAGACCGGCATTTTTTGTCCGGAGAATCGGAAGCCGTAGTAAGCTATAAAGGGTGGAAGATTAATTTACAAGTGTGCTTTGATTTACGGTTTCCGGAATTGGTGAGAAATGCGTTGATTCAAGGGAAACCGCGCTATGATTTGCTTTTGTATGTTGCGAACTGGCCAGAAAAGAGAATATTACATTGGGACGCCCTTTTAAGAGCAAGGGCAATTGAAAATCAATGCGTTGTTGCGGCGGTGAATCGGGTGGGTGTCGATGGAAATCAATTGCACTACTCCGGAAATTCGAGCGTCATTGGGATGGATGGAAGCGAATGGTTGCCCACCCCAAAACACCAGGAAGGGCTTTTTTCTACGGTATTAAATCCGGAAGAAGTAATAAACTATCGACAGAAATTGCCTTTTCTGGAAGAAAATTTGGATGAATCAACCAATACGCTTAAATTAGGCGTCAATAAAAAATTAAATTCATGAAAAGATTTGTATCCATTGCTCTGTTTTTTTCGACGTTTGTGGTTTTCGGTCAGAAAAATCCACGGCTTATGCCTTCGAACGCACTTGCTCCTTTTGCCAATGCAACCACCGCTAAACCAGAGGCGACTGATAAAACCCTTGGGGTTGTTTTGTGGTCGGATAATTTCGACAGCACCTCGCACTGGACCATTAACAACAGCGGTCAAGTAGGGATTGATTTCGGTTGGAACATTAATAACGTTTCAGACGGTTGGTGGAGTGCTAACGGAATTACTTCCACAGGAGGAGGTAAGTACGCGGAATTAGTGAATGGAGACCCAACGGTAAATCCTGGAACCCAGGCCACCAATGTTACCTACACACTAACAACAGCAAACCCGATCAACATCACAGCTCTTGGAGGTACCAACCAAGTTAGCCTGGAATTTCAACAATATGGTGCGCGTTTCAACGATTTACAAGAAATTCAAATCAGCTTGAATGGGTCTACTTGGACAACGGTTGGAAATAACCTGGATAAGTCGGTCCTTTCTCAATCGGGAGGGTCAGCATATCCTAACCCGGATTTAAAAGTCATTAATCTTGCTACGATTCTACCTGCAAATCCTGGAAACGTATGGATTCGTTTTAGTTGGACCACCAACTATCCCGCTCAAGCCGCGAATCCCAATGTATGGATTACTTATGGTTGGTATATTGACAACGTAAAAATCAAAACGAATCCTACCAACGATTTAAGTGTTACTTCAAAATATTGGGGTACCGCCGGATTAAATTATTATCAAATCCCTACCACGCAAACAGCGCCCATTGATTTTCAAATCAAAGCGTTTAACGGAGGAGTAAACCCGCAACCAGGCGTGAAATTAAACGTCAACGTCAATTCGGGTGCTTTTACTTCAAATAGCCCAACGGTTACGGTCCCTTCATTGGACACAGCGACATTAACCGTTACAAATCCTTACACCCCTCCTGCGTTAGGTAATTACACCGTGGTTCAAACCTTAATGGCAGATTCCACAGATGATGTGCCCGCAAATAATAGCATTCCAAATGTGAGTTTCGCCGTAACCAATTACACCTATGCACGCGATAATGGAACACCGGCGGGTTCTACCAACAATGATCCTGACGGATTTGAAGTAGGTAACTTGTACGATATTTTCCACCAACAAGTGCTTAAAGGCATCGATGTTCGAATGCTTGGAGGGGCCAATGGAACTCCAGTGGGAACGGAAATGTTTGTTAAGCTGTATTCGATAGATACGGTAACGGGGGACTTCGTATTTGAATCAGAATCAGACCCGGTGATCGTAGCTGCGGGGGACCTTGGTGTAAATAGAATGATTGCGCTCAATGTTCCTGTTACCGTACAGCCGAACGTTACTTATCTTGCGGTTGCGGGTTCTGCCGGACAAGGATTGAAAGTAGTTAACGCGGGAACATCAGCTGTTCAAACCTCGTTTTTCTTGGATTACTCAAATCAAACGTGGTATTATCAAACATCCACTCCTTGGGTTCGCTTGAATTTTAACCCAAGCATCGGAGTCGAGGAAAACGCAGCTGCTATTGCCGCGTTGGTTTATCCAAACCCCGCCCATGAGACCTTAACGATCAAAGCAGATTTCAAAGGAGCGACAAGCGCACAGGGTGCGATATACAATCACTTAGGGGCAATGGTTAAAGGCATTCAATTTGCTGCTACGAATGGGATTCAAAACCAGCAAGTGGCCATTGAAGACCTTGCTCCAGGAATGTATGTTGTAAAATTACAATCCGAGTCGGGTGTAATTACAAAGCATTTTGTAAAGAAATAAAGGGCATATAACGAATCAATAAGGCCGGTTTTCCGGCCTTTTTTTATGCACTGGATTGATTGGGGATATATAGGGTTAATCGTTGCTTCGTTCATTGCAGCAACGGTAATCCCGTTGTCTTCCGAGGCCCTTTTTCTCGCAATGCTCGCGAATTTCAATCCGTGGATGTGCTTATGCTCAGCTACCCTGGGAAACACCTTAGGAGGTTGGTTTAATTATGGCATTGGATATATGGGGAATCCGGATTGGCTGAAGCGAATCCGTGTCAAACCCGAACACATAATGCGTTGGAAATCACGGGTTCAGCGTTATGGAGTTTGGTTGGCTCTTTTTTCTTGGTTGCCTTTTGTTGGTGACGTAATGGCGGTCTCCCTCGGTTTTTTTCGAGCTGATTGGAAAGGAAGTTTTTTCTTTATTTTGCTTGGGAAATTTTTGCGCTATTTGGTGCTACTTTGTTTTTATCAATATGTTCAGTGAGCGCTTCGTTTTTTGGTTGAAATTAGCCGCGATAGCCTTGTTTGGGCTTGTCTTGTTTCGCTATTTCGCGAACGAAGAGCCCTATCCAACAGGCGATGGAATCGAATATATTTTAACTACCGAAGCCTGGAAAAACCATGCATCACCGGACATTAGACCTACGGATTACTGTTCGTTCAAAGCGGATTTTCTCAAGCATCAAACCTGGGAGTCGAATTATAAGCGAACGGCCTTCGATGAGGTAGAGCAATTTTTAAATGAAAAACCGGAGATTCGGAAAGAATACGGAGGATTTTACCGCAGTTCTTCTGGGAAGGTTTATGGTTACCATTTTGTGTTTTATTCGCTGGTGAACGTTCCGTCAAGAGCACTTGTTTCATGGCTTAATGTTCATCCTATTAAGGCCTTTTTGTACACTAATTTACTGTTTTGGTTGGGTTTCTTCGCTTGGATTTTGTTTGGTTCGGCAAAGCAATTAATGAAAAATGTTTTTTTGCTGGGTATCTTGTTTTTTGGAGGATCGTTTTACTACTGTGCCTGGACCCATCCGGAATCGCTTACCTGTGTTTTGGTTGGGCTGAGCTTGTGGTTACTATTACAAAAAAAATTTCATGGGGCCTTATTGTTTTGCGCTTTGGCAACGCTACAAAATCAACCCATATGTTTTTTACTCTTGTGGATGTTTTTGGTGGTTGCTTGGGAATATAAATTCAAGGTTATTAACCTACTGATTTATCCCTTGTATGGTGCGATTGCTTTTCTTCCTTCGCTTTATTTTTATGTGCTTTTTGGCACAACAAGTCTTATCAAGGATGCCGGATTTTTATCGACCGACAATGTTACTTTACCACGAGTTCTTGGGTTTTTTCTGGACTTAAATCAAGGCATGGTGCTTGGGATAGGGTTGTTCCTGTTCTTGTATTTCGGCTTATGGGTGCGCCGTGTCTGGCAAATCGTTCAAACAAGAAAATTCGACCCTTGGGACCTTATGCCTTTCGTGGTATTGGCAATTACCCTGCTCGTAGCCTGTATGAACAATTGGAATCACGGAATGGCGATCATAAATCGTTATGCGGTTTGGGTCGAGGTCATGGTTTTGATGCACGTTTTTGTGCTTTTGGGAGATTGGAACACAAGGATTAAAGCTTCCTTAGTGACCCTATGTGGGGTAAGCCAATTAACCTTGCTTTACATTCATCTCCCATGGAATCGCTTCGATTGGTCCAATATACAGCACATGCCCTTAGCGAAATGGGCCATGAGGTATGATCCAACCATGTACAATCCCGATCCTCAAATTTTTATTGCGCGTACGAATCAAGTTTTCGATTTCACAAAAAACGCTTCCCCGGTGTTCTATTTTGATGAACATAACCGGCTTAAAAAAGTTGCAGTTCACGCCAACCATGTGGACACCTTGCGCTATTTTGGATATGTCCCAAAAGCATTAAACCAATATGCCTCCGCACGAAGCGGAAAAGAGCTTTGGTATTATATCAACGATTTTGAACAACGCTCAACCAAGTCAAGCCAAGAGGTGCTCTCCCTAATAAAGCAATCGGAGCTCCTTCGTATCCTGAACGAAATGAGCGCTAACCCGCAGTGGATGGAGTCCTTGCAAAAGAAAGCGACTCAAAACAAATGTTCCCGTAACGAGCAGATGCATCAGGACGCTGAGTTTATCTTCAACGAACGGCATGCTTTGCATTGATGGGAATAATTTCTCCTCGTTTAATAACAAACCCGTTTTCGGCCATTTCCAATAAGGGCAGATCATCCACGTTGTCGGAATAAGCTGCAAGAATGTGAGGGTTGGAAAATCGCTCTTTCAAACGCCTTATTTTTTCTCCTCCTCGACAGTTGGTTCCCAAGCGATATTGTTTTGGACCAAAAGTGAGTGTCGTGGCAATTACCTCTTCGACCCCTAATTGACGGCATGCGGGTAGAATAAAAGGCAGGGGCGAGGCGGAAAGGACCACCAGGCAGTGGGGGGTATGTTGAAAGCGCCGCAATTCCTCCAGGACTTTTGTGTTGAAAGGGCGTCTTGTATTCCAAAAATCTTCAGCCATTCGTTGAACTTCTTCGGGGCCATCTCGATGGATGAAGCGAATAAAACGGTTTTTAAATTCTGTGGTCGTTATGCGGCGGAACTTCCACATCACAAAATCCCACAATTGGTGTAATATGAAATGCAATCGATAGGGTTTTTTGCGGTAATAGAAGCGGCAGAAATCGAGCAAACTGTCGCGTGAATAAAGCGTCCCGTCAAAATCAAAAATGACCAGCGAGGAAGAACTATAAGACATAAATAATTAAAATCAAATAAACAATCCAAGCGGAGACAGTCCCAATAAGTAAGGGGTCTTTAAACAACAAGGTGGTGGGGTCTCCTTCCCCATCGTGTAAGCGCATTTCGCTGATTTGAATCAAACGTATTATTCCGAGAAACACAAAGAGCGAGCTGTATATTAGGTATTCAGAGCCAAGATTTTGCATCACTTTTATATCCATAGAATACAGCAAATACGCCATGACCGTGACGGTGGCCGATACGTAAATCAAGGTGTTAAGAAAGGAAACGCTGTAAGCGGCTAATACGGCGCGATGTTCTCTGGCTTTCGAATCCAATTGCTGAATTTCCGACTTTCGCTTCACCACGACCATAAGAAACGCGAGAAAGAACGTAACAACCAAAATCCAATTGGAAGGGGCAACCGCGAGGATGGAACATCCGGCCAAAACACGCAGGACAAAGTTTAACGAAACCACAAACAATTCAAGTAAAGCTACCTGCTTGACCCAAAATATATACACCAAGTTAGCACACAAATACCCCATTACAAGCAAAAGGAAAGACAACGGCAAGCCGCTTATAAAAAACAAGGATAAAGCCGCGAAAAGCATCAATAAACTGATTGAAAAAGCCTTCGTGCGCGAAATTTTTCCCGAGGCTATCGGTCTTTTACATTTTCGAGGATGAAGCGCGTCTTGGTCCGCGTCTTTTAGATCGTTTTGGATATAAACAAAGGAACTTATGAACGAAAACACGATGAATCCCGAAAGGAGGGATAACAAGAGTGGCCCATCCAACAGTTTTAGGGAAAATATCGCCGGAAGAAAAAGAAAGCCATTTTTAATCCAACTTTTCGCGCGTAGGAGTTGAGCAAAGGTTTTCATGGAGTTTTAGGTATTGTTTTCCATCCGGAGAAAGCGTCGCCCGGAAATGCTTGATAGGACGCATTTGGAATCGAGCGGTAGATGGGGGTAATGTTGTAATGTGCTAACTTAAGCTCAAAGGAATTCATCCATCCCCTTTGGAGGGCAACTTGTTTCCCGCGAAGGCTCAAGAGCGCTTGCTCAAGCGGAATCGATTTTTCACGAACCCACTGCCAGTTTTGATAACTGGTGATGAGGCCATTCCCTAGGAATAATAGTATAAAAACAAGGGCAGACCCTTGAACCCACCGCAAAGGATCACGCAGCAAGGAAAGACAGACAAGGACTACCACGAACAAAAGCTGGGGAGCGTAACGCAAATTCCAAAACTCTGGCTGTACCAGGATGGAAAGAATAAGTGCAGCGAGAAGCAGCCATATTTTCCAAGACGGCCTGCGCAAAGCAAGGAGCACAAGAAGGGGGATAAAGAGAATCCACAACTCCGCCTCAATTGGTCCGAAAGGGCTCATCGTTACGGGCTGATGGTTTCGGTAGTAGGGAACCGAGGAATTGATTACCGAAGAGGTAAATAGGGGTTTGGCCACCGAGGGATGATCGTGGTCGGTGTAAATTGGCAACGATGCATGCGCTTTCCATGCCTTTTGAAAGCGGTTCATCTGGAAAAAATCCTGAGGATATTGTACTTCGGCAATCGCTTTTCCTTCATTGTTTTTTCCGAGAATTGGAAAGAAAGGATGTCCTTGTTCCACAGAATTTCGAACATAGGTGGGGTAGCCCACCACGACAACCCCAGTCATCACGATAACCACAACTCGACCGATGAGTGGCCATGGAATCCTACGCAGTTTCATCCCGTAAAATAAAATCCCGAAAACACAAAAAATAAGGGAATATACTAACCCCGTAAACTTGATGTTAACCAAAAAGACAAAACTTAGTAGTACCCAAGGGAAAACGCCTTGGTCGAACTCCAGGTATTCCAACCCAAGCACTAAAAATATCCCCAAGTACGAGAATAAAATACCGTCCACATAAAAACTGAAAATTTGTCCAAGGGTAATGGTAGAAGCACAGCACATGAGCGTAACCAGAAGGCTATAAAAAGCAGGCAACTTGAGGCGAAACTGCAACAACGGGAAAAGTAAACAGGCCAAGGATAGCAAGCTTAGTAAGTGAAGCCCTTTTCCGAGTTCAATGTTGTCGGTCAAGGAAAAGACGCCACCTTGAAAGACCCAAGCAGCTTTGGGATAACAATTCACATAGTTGGCGTTTAATCCGGATACTTTAGTCGTTGAAATTGCCGGGTCCCATATTGGATTCCACCCTTCTTTTAACAAACGAACGGCGTCTTGATGGTACCATTGTCCATCGAATGAAACGTCGAAATAGGTGTTGCAAATTCCGAAGGAAAGGACGATGAACCCAATACTCAATGCGCCCCATAGTAAGGTAAGCTGCGGACGGTAAGTAAAATAAACAAGTGCAAAGGCCCCTAACAAGGTAAGGAATAATGACCAACCGCTAATCGAAAAGCCTAAGGTAAAAAATAGCGTAGCCAAGCATAAATATAATGCAGGAAAAAGGAACAAAACCAAACCCGTTGCGTATAGCTGAAAATGGAATGCTTTCATACTGCCGAAGTTAATGGCTTTCATCGGTTTATGAATGTTAAAAGGGGGATTTAGTTTTGAAGGATTGAATAAAAAGTATTAATTTTCGTAGCGTATATATGAGATATTGCCTGCTTCTATGGTGTTTTGTTTGGGTTTCATCCTTGGGATTTGCTCAAATTCAAACAGGATCTTGGCGCTTACACACGGCAACCTTACGGGCCATCGATATTGCAAGTGACAACGCTACGGTGTATGTTGCCTACGAAAACGGATTGCTCAGGTATCATTTAGTCTCTAAGGAAAAAACGTTGCTGAACAAATTGAGCGGCCTCTCCGATATCATGTTGTCTTGTTTGTTTTATGACTCAATTGGGCAAGCACTTTATGTGGGGTATCAAAATGGAAACATCGACCAAATCATAGGAGACCGCATTTTTAATATCCCGGCAATCGAGATGGCTTCTTTCCCGGGAAGCAAAAAAATAAATCGATTTTATCGCAGCGATGAGGGAATTTATGTTTGTACGGATTTCGGAATTGTTTTATTGAACCCCACCAAGAAAGAGGTAAAAGACACCTATTATCCTACCAATGGTGAAGAACCAATTGTTGATTTAACCGTAAAAAATAAAACCATTTTTGCACTTACTCCCACGAGGTTGCTTACAGCTCAGGAAAAGGATCCTTTGCTTCCATCGCCTCAAGGATGGTATCACGATGTTCGATTGAAAAGTTGGAATTATGGTTCGTACGCGGCTATTGAAAACGTTAGCGATGAAATCTTTGTGTTAGCTCGTTCAACATCGTATGCCAATGATACCGTACTCAAGCTAATTCCCTCGGAATTTGCAACCTTTCCTTTTTACACGAGCACATTGGAAATCAATAATCTATCTCAACACAATGGACGGTTAGATGTTTTGGCTGATGGAGCGATACTATCTACCGACATGCAAGGGCAAATAACAGAAAATGTATTAAGTTTTTATTTAGGATTTTTTTTTCGTCCCAATCAAATCGTGGTATTGCCCAACGGGGAAAAATGGATGGCCGATGACTTTTCGGGTCCCATTCGTTTGATAGGAGAATATTCCTATGAGAAAATCAATTATCCCGGCCCTCCGCGCAACGATTTTTATTCCATGGATTGGAACAAAGGAAAGCTGGCCATTGCAAGTGGGCGCTTAGAATTTAAAAGCCCAGGGTTTTTACGCCATGGTTTTTATATGTTTGAATCAGAGGCGTGGACGTATAACGATAATTCAACCTTGCAAGAGTGGAAAAACATAGACATTCACGATTTTATAGACATTGCTGTTAATCCTAAAAATTCCGATGAGGTTGCTGTTGCCAGTTATTCAGCTTACCCGCTGTCGGTGGTTAACACCAAATCGAACAGTTGTGCGGTTTTCGATAATACCAATAGCCCGTTGCAATTGAGTTTAGCTGGCAATGGTTGGGCATTAGCTTCAGATGTTTGTTACGATTCTAAAGGAAATTTATGGGTCCTCAACGGTTGGTCTGACCGCCCGTTAGTAGTTCGCCAATCCGACAACACATGGTGGGCCTATGATTGTGGGCAAGCGGCGCGAAACAAATACACCACGAAGTTGGTGATAGATAAAAACGATAATCTTTGGTTCGCCACAGAAACCAATGGGCTCTTCGGTTTCAAGTATACGAAAACGTTCGACAATACCGGCGACGATCAAAACATTAATCTAACGAGTGGAGATTTCACCGGGGCTTTACCCTCGGAAAATGTAACCGCCTTAGCGGTGGATTTAGATGGCGAACTTTGGATTGGAACGGACGCAGGTTTCGCGGTACTGTACAATCCCTCAGGAACCTTTGATGCTGCCAATGGAGGATATAATGCCCAACGTATCAAAGTACGCTTTGAAGGGAACGTAGAATATATGTTAGGTTCTACTCACATTACTGACATTGAAGTAGATGGTGGAAATCGAAAATGGATGGCCACTTCCGGAGCAGGGTTGGTACTGCTTTCTGCCGATGGATCGGAAATCGTTCAACAATTCACCACTGAAAACTCTCCCTTGATTTCTAACAATATTTATGATCTTAAAATGAATCAAGAGACGGGCGAGTTATTCATTATTACGGATTTAGGGCTGGTTTCATACCGTTCCGATGCTTCGCAAGACGTGGCTGATTATTCGAGCACGAAGGTTTTTCCTAATCCCGTTAGACCCAGTTACGAAGGTGTAATTACCATTCAAGGAATTCGGTATGATTCCGATGTAAAAGTAACCGATGTGGCAGGAAATCTTATTTTCAAAACAACCTCCAACGGTGGAACTGCCACTTGGGATGGAAAACGGGTCGATGGAACGAAAGTGGAAACGGGCGTTTATTTAATCTGGACCGCAACCAATGAAGGAACTTCACGAAAGGTGGGTAAGGTGGTTGTGGTGAACTAATGGTTACTATGCATGTTTTTATTGGTTAAATCGAGGTTGCTTTAGTATTGATTCGTATTTTTACTAAAAAATTACCATGTATCCTTTAGAAATAGTACAACCCATGAAAAATGACCTAACGAGTGTTGGGTTTGAAGAATTACTCAGCGCCACGGCTGTGGACGAGGCGCTCGTTTCCTCCCCGGAAACAATGTTGCTTGTAGTTAATTCGGTTTGCGGTTGCGCAGCTGGAAATATGCGTCCGGGCGTTAAAATGTCCTTGAATCATAGCAAAGTACCATCAAAATTATACACGGTATTTGCCGGATTCGATACCGATGCCGTGCAACAAGCTCGAAAGTACTTTTTACCGTATCCTCCTTCTTCTCCTTCTATAGCTCTTTTCCACCAAGGAGCTTTGGTTCATTTTATCGAGCGCCACCATATCGAGGGGGTTAGTGCTTCCTTAATTGCGGAGAATTTACAAGCCGCCTACGACGAGTATTGTTCGTGAGAAAAGGATTTTATTTAAGTTCCTGCTCGACGTGTAGAAGGATTCGAAGTGAAGTCTCCTTTCCCGAAGACATCGAATGGATTGATCTAAAGATCCGCTCAATCACTGTAAAGGAATTGGAGGAAATTAGAGCAAAAGTTACTTCTTACGAGGCCCTGTTCTCCAAGAGATCGCTTAAATTTGCTTCCGTCAAGGAGTTGTTAATCCATGAGGAGGCCTTCAAAGATCATATCTTGAAAGAGTATACGTTTTTAAAAAGACCGGTAATTATTTATGACGATTTCGTTTCGGTTGGAAGCGAAAAGGCGGTTATCGAATCTTTGAAACGAAAATTTAATTCCGTTTAGCGCGAAGCAAATACCGTTCATTGCGATAGACCAAGTAAACGTACCCGGCAATGAACAAGTTACCGATTACTAACAGTCCGAAATGCACTTCTTTCAGGGAAACCTTGAATCCTGTTCTAAGCAGACTAAAAACACAGTAAATTCCGATTGCGCTTCCTATGTAAAGAAAAAACTTTCGTGAATTGTAAGGAATGGGATAGTGCTTTTTCCCCCAGTAATAGGATAACGTCATTTGCGTAAAATAGGCAAGCAAGGTTGCCCAAGCGCAGGCCATAAAACCATACATTGGGATAAATAAAACGTTGATAATTATAGTAACGGCCGCCCCTATTAAAGCAATATAAGCGCCATATTCGGTGCGATTGGACAATTTATACCAAACGCTCTGATTGTAATAAATTCCAAGGCAAACATTGGCAAATAAAAGAATGGGAACCACTTTTAATCCAACATAATAGGCATCTTTTCGGATAAAAAATTTCAGGATTCCAACGTTAATCGAGACGAATAAGAACGCAATGCAAACAAGCGCGATAAAAACGTTCATTACACGGGCGAAGACCACCTCACGGTTTTGATTTTTAAGTTGGTTAAAGAAAAAGGGTTCGGCCGCATAACGATAAGCTTGAAGTAAAATAGTAACGAGCATGGCAAGTTTATAACAAGCACTGTAAATCCCGACTTGAGCTGTAGCTTGTTCGAGAGAATTTGGAATATTTGGATCATATAGAATTTGTTTGAGTAAAACTCGGTCAAGGGTTTCATTGATGATCCCGGCAAAACCGGCAATAACCAGTGGCCACGCATAAAGCATCATTTTTTTTATGAGGATAAAGTCTACGGCCAATCGAACCCGAGCAATAATGTCGTATACCATTATTACTTTCACCCCTGAAGCAAGTAAATTAGCAATTAACACGAATAAAATACCTTCTTCGGGACGTTGAGGATTGAAAAATAATAGCAAGAAAAGTAAGTTTAACCCGATATTTAGCAAGATAGAGCTGAATTGAATGGTTACGAATCGTTTTGCTTGGTTTTCGGAGCGAAGTTTCGCCAAAGGAAGGGCTGCTATAGCGTCAATACAAACAATACTGCCTATTAAAAGAATGAATTCGTTATGCTCCTTATAGAGCATCCATGTTGCAATCCATGGATTCGTAAAGTATAAAACGAGGAAAACCCCCGCGTTTAGAGCTACCACCGGAATAAATGAATTATTAAACACTTTATCGGGGTCAGGCGCTTCTTGAATGAACCGAAAATAAGCCGTTTCCATGCCTAAAGGCAACAGAACCATTAAAAAAGCCACATAGGCGTATAAATCGGATAGAACCCCATAGTCCGCAGGTTTAGCGAAAACGGCCGTGTATAAGGGAACCAATAAATAGTTGAGCAATCTTCCCAGAATACTTGGAAGACCATACAGCGCAGTTTGTCCAAAAAGCTTCGCTATCGGAGAAGCCATTAGCCGCGGAAGTTGGCTTTTTCTTTTCGTAAAAACGCTTGGGTGCCCATTCTAAATTCGGGTGTTCCGAAACAAGCGGCAAAGGATTCTATTTCAACGTTGAAACCTTGGGAGATGCCATCAAATCCGGCATTCACCGCGGTTATCGCTTTTTCCAGGGCATTGGGAGCGTTTTTTAGGATTTTAGCAGCAAGAGCCATCACCTCTTGTTTTAATTCAGCAGGTTCAACAACGGAATTCACCAGCCCCCACGAATTTGCTTGTGTTGCATTAATCATTTCTCCGGTAAAAATCAGTTGATTAGCACGACCACGACCGATCAGCTGCGGAAGACGTTGCGTACCTCCATAGCCAGGGATTACTCCAAGGGATACTTCTGGCAATCCCATGCGCGCATTAGAGGAGGCAATACGAATATGACACGCCATGGCAAGCTCCAACCCTCCACCAAGCGCAAAACCATTTACTGCGGCGATAACGGGCTTATTCATTTGTTCAATGTAGTTGAAAAGAATCGCTTGTCCAGTAGCCGCCAATGCTCCCCCTTCGGAGTTGGTGTAGTCGGCAAATTCTTTAATATCGGCTCCGGCTACAAAGGCCTTTTCTCCAGCACCTGTAATACATACTACCCCAATGTTGGCATTTTCACGAAAATCCAAGAGTGCTTGGTGAAGTTCCGCAATCGTTTCGCGATTTAGGGCATTCAATTGATCAGGACGATTAATAGTAATCCAACCTACCTGATTTTCTTGTTCAAGGATGAGGTTCTTGCTCATAATGGAAATTTCTATAAAAATACAGGTTTTTTCGGTTGAAGAATCCCAGAACTTGGTTGACTTATCCGACATTAAACGAATAACACACGAACAAAAACGAATAAAAACCGATTCTTCTCCGTTCTCGCCTCAATCTTTGCAAAGAAAACGGGGGAAACCTCAAACCTAAGTTTAATTTTTAAAAAACAAAAACAATGAATCACTTAAGAAATAAAGTAAACCTTATGGGGCGATTAGGAACGGCTCCAGAAATTATGAATTTTGAATCGGGAAAAAAACTTGCTCGATTCTCTTTAGCAACCAATGAGCGCTACAAAGATAAAAACGGCGAATGGCAGGATGATGTGCAATGGCACAATGTAAACGTATGGGGTAAAATGGCCGATCGTCTTGAGAAACTCGATAAAGGTCAAGAGCTTTTATTAGAAGGTAAAATTTCGTACCAATCCTATGATAATGGGAAAGGAGAAAAGAAATATAGCACCATTATCGAAGTGAGCGATTTTTTAATCCTAAATAAAACAGCACCGGAGGTAAAGCAATGAATCATGTTTCGTTGATTGGAAGGATGGAAGGCCACCCGGTGGCCGGCACCATGAATGGAGGGAAAGGTTGCGCTCGATTTCGATTAATTACCCAACAAAGCGTCATTGATGAGCAGGGTAAAAGGCGCGAAACAAAACAAAAACATGACCTCTACGCATGGGGAAAATGGCACCAATTGCTGAACGAAGTTGGTCAACCGGACTTAAAGGTAGCGGTAGAAGGAAAGTTAGTTAACCGCTATGTTCGATGGAAAGGGCAACTTCTGAAAATCACGGAAATTGAAGTAAATGATCTCGTGCTGATGTAAAACCAACGAGGGAAAGGCGGCGTTAGGATCCCGCGGCCAATCCCCTATATATAGATAGTTCAATGAAAAATTATGTAACGCTGGTGGGAAGTATCTCACGCTGTCCCTCAGTCGTAAACTTTGAGGATGGAAATAAAATCGTTCGATTCTTGGTTACAACGCCGAAGATTTATCGAAAGAACGACGGAAAGTACAGTTCCCGTTTGGATTGGCATAGCGTTTTTGCCTGGGGGAATATGGCTTCTTTTGTGGAGAATCACGCAGAGGTTGGAAAGAAGGTTGCCATTCATGGACGCCTTGTGAACAGGACGTTCTTCGACAAGCAAGGAAGACAACGAAGTTCTACCGAGGTTGAACTGAGGCAAATCATAGGATTGTGATTTTATGGACGAGAAAGCCCGGGAAACCGGGCTTTTTTATTAAAAACGATAATCATTAAATAAGGGAGACCTAATTCCCAATATTGGCGACAGTTTGAATTGATTTTGTTGTTGGTTATGCAGATAAACCATAAAAAGCTCGCAATAAATTTCTGAAAAGAAGAAACGCCTCAAGCTGTACGAAAAATTTATTCTGCCTTTAATAAACGATGTTTTTTGTCCCTGAAGCAAGGAAACACCATAATCGGATGGGCGATTGGTGTACGGTAAAAAGATATTACTTCCGTAATTTATGGAAGATGAGTCTCGGCCTTGCGCTCCCAATTGTACTTCTCCGAAGATAGCCCCCCTTTTTTTTGACACTTTAAACTGGGTTAGCACCTCCCAAAAATTGGCCCCTAAGGGATGTGCAAGAACTTGAGAACCGTTGGAGTAACTCAAGGGCTCGCCAAGATGGGAATAGGTGTATGGGCGAACCGCATTTGCTTCGATGCGCAGGCTATAACGTAATAAGTTCGAAGAAAAACGGTATTTCCAACCCAATTGTCCTGCGAATTTATTTGCCCAATATTTCGATTTATTTAACAACGCACTCAGCAGGAAATCATCGAGTAGAAACTGTCCATAAATTTTACTATTAGCATGAAATTTAAATGCCGCACCAAGTCCAATGAGCACATTGTCTCCTGATCCTAACGAATACTCTAATGGTCGAATTATCACAAAAGGATTTAAGTAAGCAGGATCAAAAGATCGATGCGTAAGGGTGTCACCACTATTAAAAATAACGGCTTCAAAAAATTGTAGATCGACGCGTTTTCCTATTGAACCGTGGAGGAAATGCGTCATGAAGAATTTTTTCTGCAAGGAATTGTTGCCCAAATACGACAGCATTGCTTGGTAGCTTAAGGGACCAATATTGAAGCGTGATGAAATAAAGGGATAGGGTTTTCCAAAGTCGGAAATAAAAAGGGATCTCGCGCCTTCACCATAAAAATTACGATCATATCCAAGTTGTGCGTTGAAATAGCGGGAAGGTTTAACCCCTAAACGAATGCTCGGGTCCCACTGGAGAAACACATTCTTAAGGCTTAATCCATTTTGATTAAAAACGCTGTGATTGGAATAGGCTCCAACAAAAGCACTAAGGCGCATAAAAAAGGCCGATTTCTCAAAGTCTACGAGATATCCTCCGCGAATTTTACCCTGAGCGGAGGTGTGCGCCTGAAGGGCTAAGTCAATCAAGGGTTGGTGTCTCAGAAATTTCCCATGAATAGGACGATGGTCAAGTGCGGGAAATATAGGAAGCTGCGAGGTTGAACTGTCGTACGGGTTATCTTGCCTCAAATACCCTAAGGATTGACACAAACCAACGCCTTGCCAGTAAATGGCAATAATAAAAAGCAAGCGTTTAATATACATGTTGGTTTGGAAATAGGGACGTTTTCATTCCTGCAAATAGAAAGCGAGTAGGCGTTGAAGAACTGCCTTTTCGGTAGTCCAAGGATACAAAAATTACGCATTGGGAAATGGGATTAAGGACAAACCCAAACTCACCGATTCCATGGATCACTTGATGCTCTAGCGTATAGGTGTCTCGAAAAAGGATGGATTTACCAGATTCAGAAGCATAGTTTTGTAATGTGAAATCGATATAAAAGCGTTTATACGCCAATTTTCCTAAAAGCAAGACTTCTTTTGTTCCGTTGCCGATGAGGGATCCCAATGGCATGTTGTTGCTGGAAAAACTCAACCCATAGGTTTCCCCGTAAAAGGTGTTTCCTACCGAAGTAAAAGAGGCATTGAAACTCATGAAAAACCTGTTGTGAAACGTTATGCAATATTTGGCCCCTATTTGATAGCTTGTAGCATGGGAGTTGAGTCCTCTGCAAAAGGCTTCTCCATACAGCCGTAGATTATTCACGGGTTCGATGCTCCCAATGACACCCCACTGGGGAAAGGATACGCGTTGGTTGGCCAATCGGTCAAACCCAGGTAAAGGGATCCAAAACAAGGGAGAAAAGGGGCGCTCTTGTAGGCTATCACCTCCTTCCCAAATCGTTTGATAAACCGCCCCTAATTGAAAATGGTTACCCGAAAACAGCAATGCATTCATGGAATAACCTTTTTTATAATACGGACTTTCTACATTAGCATAAACGGGTTTTCGAATGAGATCAAAGAGGCGTCCCTTAGCTATATAATATCGCAATTTCGGGGTAATTTGGAGGATTCCCCCAATCAAAGGCACTTGATTGTGTGTAGACCAAAACAAAGAACGCATTCCATCTCCAAAGCGCAGGGGAGCATTTCCACCATACACGGAAAACCGTTGATGGATTTTCCACTGCATGCCTCCTTGGGAATAGGCGTAATCAAAGCCTTGGGCTTTAAAGGGTTTCGTTCTTCCTGCGCCTGGAACCATACCGTTTTGTTGGTTGTAGGAATTACTTCCAGGATAAAATTCTCCATGGTGTTTTACAAAGTCCTGTTGATACACCGGAAAGACGCTTTGATTTTCCATAATCATCGCATAACACGAGAAGGACTTATAATTCGCAGTAAAAAGCATACCACGGGAGTTTTGGTATCGGCGTTCAGACAGCCCCTGCTCTTTACCCATCCAAACAGCGAAAAGGGGACTTGCGTTGAAATTAGCTCCAAGACTATCGTTGTAATGTAATAGATACGACGAGTCAAATCGATGTATGCCCTTTTTCCGAATCGCTTTGGGGATGGATTGAAGGCCTAAATCCAACCATTCCTCCCTAATACGATGATTTCCTTGGTTATAAACCGTGGATTGACTAAAACACACATCAACTAAGGATAAAATCGAAATCAGGAGAAGAAAGCGATTTTTCACAACGAAATCAAAGCGTCATTTCGGGCACGGAGGGTGGAATCACCAAGGTGCCTTCGGTTTTAGCCATAATTTCCTCGACGGAAACCCCAGGAGCCCTTTCCAACAAATGGAAAGCACCATGTTGTATTTCAAGAACCGCTAATTCCGTAACGACCTTTTTTACGCAAGCAACCCCAGTAAGAGGCAAGGTGCAGGTTTTCAAAAGTTTCGATTCCCCGGCTTTGTTGCTGTGCATCATCGCCACAATAATATTCTCTGCCGAAGCAACAAGGTCCATGGCACCCCCCATTCCTTTGACCATTTTACCGGGAATTTTCCAATTGGCGATATCGCCATTTTCGGAAACTTCCATAGCTCCCAAAACGGTTAACTGAACGTGCTTTCCTCGGATCATGGCAAAGGAAGTTGCAGAATCGAAAAAAGCCGCTCCCGGTTTCACGGTAATCGTTTGTTTGCCTGCATTGATTAAATCTGCATCTTCTTCCCCCTCAAAAGGAAAGGGGCCCATTCCTAGAACACCGTTTTCCGATTGAAACTCAACATTCAGTCCTTCAGGAACATAGTTGGCCACCAAGGTGGGAATACCAATACCTAAATTAACGTACCAACCATCACGTAATTCTTGGGCAATCCTTTTGGCAATTCCGATTTTATCTAAAGCCATAATTTATCGAGTTCTTACCGTTCGTTGTTCAATGCGTTTTTCAAAAACGGCACCTTGAAATATTCGTTGAACAAAAATTCCGGGAGTGTGAATAAAATTGGGGTCTAAGGTTCCGGCGGGAACCAGTTCTTCAACTTCTGCAATGGTAATTTTACCGGCCATGGCCATCATAGGATTGAAGTTCATGGCGGTTGCTTTGTACACAAGGTTCCCTTCTGTATCCCCTTTCCATGCCTTCACTATGGCAAAATCGGCTGTTAGCGCTTCTTCCAGAATGTGGGGTTTACCATTAAAAATACGCACTTCTTTTCCTTCGGCTACCTCGGTACCAAAACCTGCCGGCGTAAAAAATGCAGGAATTCCGGCCCCGCCGGCCCTGCAGCGTTCTGCCAAGGATCCTTGGGGAATTAAATCCACTTCCAATTCTCCCGATAGCATTTGCCGCTCAAACGCATCGTTTTCTCCAACATATGAACTGATCATTTTTTTGATTTGTTGTTGTTGGAGTAAAAGCCCTAATCCGTAATTATCTACTCCGGCGTTATTTGAAATACAGGTTAATTCCCGCACACCCATTTTTACCAGTTCTTTTATGGCGTTTTCGGGAATTCCGCACAGTCCAAATCCGCCAATCATGAGGGTCATGCCGTCCTTAATTCCGGCTAAAGCATTTTCTATCGAAGGCTGAACTTTATTCATCGGATTTGAGTATTAAAAAAGCACGTCGGTTTCGTCAACACTTTCTGGATCTGGTACATCGGAGCAGTCGTAGGCCCTAGGGTCATAATTTGGAGGTTCTGTGAAGTCTCGAGTAGTGAGGGACAAGACAGCGTCTTTGTAGGCCTGTTGCATGTAATAACCGTAAATTGGAAGGGCCATTCTTGCTCCTTGTCCCCAATTCATGGACTTAAACCGAACCGCACGGTCTTCTGCGCCAACCCAAACGCCTGTAACGAGGTCCGGGGTTATTCCAATAAACCAGCCATCTGAATTATTTTGGGTGGTACCCGTCTTTCCTGCCGTAGGCGGTATGGAGCCGTATTTTCCACTCCTCAAACTTCCCCCGGTACCGTAATTGATTACTCCTTGCATCATTTTTAGAACTTCATAGGCCACAGTGGCGTTTAATGCCTCATCCGAGTAAGGCGACGCTTCATAAATAACTTTACCGTTTCGGTCTTCAATGCGCTCTATCGTCGTGGGCCGATTATATTCCCCATTATTCGCGAAAATGCATTGAGCTGCCACCAATTTGAAAAGGGAAAGATCCATGCTTCCTAAGCACATGGAAGGAACAACATCGTTAGGATTGAGCTGAATTTCCATTTTTTTAAGGAGTTTTTCAATTTCAAAAGGCCCGCCGGATTTGTTGGCGGGGTTAAACTGTCCCATACGCGCCATCACCGCTACTGTGGTTGGGTTGGAGGACAAGGCAATTCCCATTTTAACGTTTTTGGCAACTTCTCCTTCCGGGCAATACCGGCCCACTACCGAATTATTAGCATCGACCAGATCAACGCAGTATTCTCCTGGGTTGAAGGTGGAACACGGATTTACTACATTTAACGAAAGCGCCGCAGCATAAACAAATGGTTTGATGGTAGAACCGACTTGACGTGTTCCTTGCCGAACATGATCGTAGGAAAAATGTTTAAAATTTACCCCACCCACCCATGCTCGAACAAATCCAGTTTGCGGTTCAATGCTTATTAACCCGGCATGGAGAAATGCTTTGTAATATCGGATGGAGTCATTCGGCGTCATGACTGTATCTATTTCTCCTCGCCAGGAAAACACCCGCATTTGTACGGGCGCGTCAAAGGTGGACAAAGCCTCTCGTTCGCTTAATCCTGCCGCCACCAAAGATTTAAACCGACCGGAATTTCTCCGAGCACTGTTCATGAGAGAAACAACAACTTCTTTGGAAATTTGATTGGAAAACGGGAAGTTCTTTAGGCCTCTATTGTTGCTGTTAAAAGCAGGCTGAAGCGATTCTTTAATGTGTTTTTCAACAGCTGATTCCGCATATTTTTGTAGCCGGGTATTGAGCGTTGTGTAGATTTTTAGACCATCGCGGTAAATATCATAAGATTGACCGTCTTCTCGCACGTATTTTAATGTTCCATCCTCATTTTTCTTTAAAAGAATGTCTGTAACCTCTTGCCTCAAGATTTCTCGAAAATACGGAGCCATCCCTTCTTTGTGATCGACGGCTTGATAGTTTACGACAACAGGTAATGTTATAAGTTTGTCATATTCTTCCCGGGTGAGTTTATACCCAAGAGACTCGTTGCCTTTCTCACTATTTCGCAACCATTGATAGAGCACTTGATTTCGACGATTCACGGAGCGCATCGAGTCCTTGGAACGAGCCTCCATAATTTCTGAATAATCGACACTTGCGGGTGCAATGCCTTTGCGACGGCTGATGATTTTGCGGTAATTTTTGATTTTATAGGTATATGGGTTGTAAAGGGCTGGGTTTTTACACATCCCGATAAGCATTGCCGCTTCCTGTTTTTGTAAATTTTTAGGGCGCTTATTAAAATAAACTTTGGAGGCATTTTCAATACCAACAGCGTTGTAGAGAAAATCAAACTGGTTGAGGTACATGGTTATTATTTCCTCCTTGGTATACCTGGATTCTAAGCGAGTCGCAATAATGTTTTCTCGGGCTTTTTCATTCAATCTTCGGAATTTACCGATAATTCCTCCACTTTGGGAAAGCAAGGTTTCACCGTTGGCTCGAGCAATTTCTTCGCGTTGTCGTTGTTGCAAAGTGAAGAGGAGTTTTGCTAACTGTTGCGATATGGTCGAGGCGCCACCTGCGCGCCCTAAAGAACTGAAAGAACGGACAATAGACTTAAAATCAACACCGGAATGTTCTTTAAAACGCTCGTCTTCTGTGGAGATCAAGGCATCAAAAACATACGGTGAAATGTTCTTGTATTCTGCACTGGTTCGATTTACTTGCCAATACCGCCCTAACGTGTCTCCTTCCTCTGCTAGAATTAAAGAGGCTTGTAATTCAGGCGGGTTGTCCAACATGGAAATCGGAGGCAAATCATCTTCCGATTGCAAAACCAAGAGCGCCAAAACGAATAAAAAGGGCAACAAGGAAACAACCCAAAATATTCTTGTAAAGCGTTTTCGTGAATTTTCGGTTAGCATCAATCGACGATTTATTTCAAAAATACAATTTATCTGAGAACATCCTTTCGTTGACTATCGAGTTTTAATAGAATAAACACCATGGAGGTAAAAGCAAGAATAGAGGAACCGCCGTAACTGATGAAAGGGAGAGGAATACCAATTACAGGAGCAAGCCCAATGTTCATTCCAACGTTGATAGCAACATGATAAAAGAAAATCATACCTACGCAATAAGCATAAATTCTAAAAAAGGTAGAGCGTTGACGTTCAGCGATGCTAAATATTCGGAGAATAACAAAAACATAAAGACTCAGCAACAGTAGTGAACCTAAAAATCCCCATTCCTCTGAGAAGGGACAAAAAATAAAGTCCGTTTCGCTTTCAGGAACATGATTCGTACGCATGCTTGACACCGAGGCCTGAAGATATCCCTTACCATAAATTCCACCGGAACCTACGGCGGCCATTGCGCGGTTCCTGTTATAATCATCTCCGTTTGGGTCTTCCTTTAAGCCTAAAAAAAGTTCAATGCGATTTTTTTGATGCGGTTTGGCTACATGTTGAAAAACAAAAGAAATGCTGTTAATCAACATAATTATAAAAGCGTAAGCGCTCAATAGCACTACAAGATGGTTTTTTCTATAGCGAGGATAACCAAAAAATATAAGCAATAGCAGAAAAATCAGCCCTAAAAGGGTAATGAATAGGCTTAACAGTTGAATACCGGGAAGCTCCAATCCCAAGATATGGATAGGAGTATTCGACAGCAACAAACTCATTAAACATAATATCAAGGTAAAGAATAGAAAAGGGATGAAATGGGTGCCAAGCCAAGTGGTTTTAAAACGAACTACCCGGAAGTAATTGATTATTCGCAATAATAAAGGGTCAAAGGAAATTCCTTCTCGGTACATTACAAATAGGAATGAACTAAAGACCAATAAGGTTCCGGCATCGGGTTGCAAGGCCACTAAAAATCCGGGCAAGGCAAGAATAACGAGGATGTTAACAACCGTTTGAAGATTCTGTAATTTTAGGTTGATTTGATCAATTATTTTAGCCAAATAGAGGGCGGTAGCTATTTTAGCAAACTCTGCGGGCTGAATTCCTAGACCTCCGATTCCCAGCCAAGCTCTGGCTCCATGTACCGGAGGCATAAATAAAACGATAACAAGTAAAACCAAGCACCCCAAATAAATAAATTCAGCAAATTTTCGATAGATATCTGCATCAATCAGTAACATGAGAAGCCCAACAAAAAGCGATATCCCTACCCATAATAGTTGTTTTCCATATTTTTCCCCCATCGATAAAATGGAAGGACTTTCCGGATTATAGGTAACGGAATACACTGTAAGAACCCCTAAAAACATTAGGGTTAATACCGCGATTAAAAGGGGCAAATCCAGGTTGGCAAAAAGACGATCTTTGGTTCGCATTAGGTTAAGGACTATAGTTTTGTGTTCTTTATTAGTTGTTCTTTTTCAAGGTTAACAATAGATTTTTTAAGATATTTTTCAATCATTAGCCCTGCAATAGGAGCCGCCCATACCCCGCCTGCGCCAGCATTTTCTACAAAAACAGCCAATGCAATTTTAGGGTTGTCTTTCGGAGCAAAGGCAATGAATACGGAATGGTTTTTTTTATTTTTCCCATTTTGAACGGTTCCGGTTTTTCCACAAACAACGTAATCAGCACTTCTAGCCTCCGAGCCGGTTCCGCCAGGTTCATAAACAACCCTGCGCATACCTTCAATCACCACATTAAAATGTTGTTGGTTTATTGGAACAACATGTTTCTTAAGATATACCGCTCTAGGCCCTTTATTACCAATGGATTTAACAAAATGAGGGGTAATGAACCAACCCCGATTGGCAATCATTGCTGCGATATTGGCCATTTGTAAAGGGGTCATTTTTATTTCACCTTGACCTATGGCAATGGAACAAATGGTGGAAAATGACCAGTTTCCCTTCCCTAGGTAACGGTTGTAGTATTGGGCATTTGGAATGAGCCCTCCTCGTTGCGCAGAAAAATCAATATCCACGTTCAGCTTTTTCCCCAAACCAAAAGCGGTCATATACGTATACCAGTTTTCCAAACCTATTTCGGCATCTTGTTCTTTGGTGTTGGCAAGATTGGGTTGAATTACCTTTCTCACTGCGGCGTAGAAATACGGATTACAAGAATATTGAATGGCTTTTGCTACGGAGGTTGCCGTGGGGTGGTTATGACATCCTACCACCGTTTTATTACATGAAAAAACACTGTTTGGGCGAATTTTCCCTTCCTGTAAACAGATTAAAGATTGAAGTAATTTAAAAATAGACCCAGGAGGATATTCTGCCTGTAGGGGTCGCGCAAATAAAGGCAAGTTAGGGTCGCTCACCAGCGCTGGATAGTTTTTTCGAATGTTCTTTCTTCCCGATAAAAGGTTGGGGTCGTAACCCGGTGAGGAGACCATCGTGAGTATTTCTCCACTGCGCGGTTCTATGGCAACAATGCAGCCTTTCTTGTTTTTCATTAATTCCTCTCCATAAGCTTGAAGGTTAATGTCCAAGCCCAAAATCAAGTTAGGTGAAGGGGTGGCGAGGGTGTCAAATTTTTTATCCGCATAGGGTTTGATTTCGTGGGCGGTCGCATCGGTTACGATATATCGAACGCCTTTAATACCTCGTAAAACCGCTTCGTAGGAGCGCTCGATACCCGATCGACCAATGTTCATTCCTGGTCGATAAAAGGGGTCCTTTTCAATTTCCTCTTGGTTTACCTCACTCATGTAGCCAAAAATATTGGCTGCGTTAGGGTAAGGATAGTAGCGCGTGCCTACTGGTTCTTCATAGATTCCCCCACCATAATCGCCCAAAAAAGGGGCAATCTGGGTGATTTCTTCTAAGCTTAAGTCTTTAATCAAGGGATAAGGACGGTCTTTTCGAAAATTTGATTCTCTTTTGCCCGTGGCAGGATTTAAATAATATCCTTCATTTTGTTTTATTTCCAACAAACGCTCACGCACCTCGGATTTTTCCCAACCGATTAACTTCGCAAAAGATGCCGTGTCGAAAGTCGTTAGTTTCTCTTCGACCACCATAAGGTTATAAGAAATTTGGTTGACAACAATTTTATTCCAGTTTCTATCGAAAACGGTTCCTCTTGGAGGAATTATTTCTCTTCTCCTTTCCGCAATTTCAGTGGCTCGACGGCTCCAAGTTGGATCGAAAATCTGCATATAAGCCAATCTTGAAAGAAAGAGTATTCCTGTAAAAACAACCAGACCCACGAGGAAGTATTTTCGGTTTTCTAAATTCATGAAACCAATCGCTTACGAAAGAAAAGCTGGGATACTAGCGCCACGAGAAAACTAACAACGAAACTCATAAATGTATTCCTTAGCAAGAGAAACCATTCGCTAATACGAAAAACTTCAAGGAAGAAAAACCAGGATAAATAGATTGAAAGCAATAGGCCATACGTGAGAACAAACCACCGCCATCCCATATCGGAAAGCGTAGGGTCCTTTAGATTGTCGTAACCTTCTTTCGGAAGGAATAAGGTAAAAACGGCAGGACGCAAATAGGCAAAAAGCACCAACGAAGAGGCATTTAATCCATAACTATTCATCAAACTGTCGGCTAAAATTCCTAATATGAACCCCAATAACATCAACATAAATACTCCGGTATCGAAGGGCAAAAGCATAATAAACAAGGGCAGTAAAAACAGCTGCATTCCGTAACCGAAATCAAGATTTCGGGCAAGAAAAACTTGGGCGAATAGAAAGACAAAGAACAAAATAGCAAAACGAATCAAGGATTTCATGGCCTATTTTGAGTTTCAAGAGGAATGTCTTTTTGGAGCGTCTCCAATTCGTCCGCTATTAAGGAGCGAATTACATAAACAGTGTGAATATTTTTTAAATCTTCCTTGAAAAGCACATCAATATCCCACAAAGATTGATCTTCCATGCTGCGTTTCGTGAGTACTTTACCAATTAAGAGCCCCTTTGGAAATATACCCGTTGCTCCTTGGGTTCGAACTTCGCTCCACCGGGGCACAACCACATCTCTTGACACCCCGGTTATGCTACCGATTTTGGCATTTATACCGTTCCATTTGAGAAGCCCTCTTATTTCTTTTTTACCAATAATCACATCAAGATTAATGTCGGAAGTAAGGATAGATTTTACAAGACTGTATCGCTCACCTACCTTATAGACCACGCCTACAACCCCATGCGGAGATATAACTCCCATTCCTTTTTTTAAGCCTTGAGCTTTGCCCGCATTTAAGGTAAAATAGTTGTTTCTTTGGTCGGATGATGCACGAATAATTTCTGCGGGTATGTAGTTAAAATACTGTTGATAAAGGGTGTCGTTTTTGTAAAATTCAGGACGTTGGAGTCGGTAATAATTATCTAAAGCCACACCCCTTAGTTGGGCATTTTCAATTTGCAAGGTTCGATTGGTTTCCATTAAATGAAAATACGCATAAAGGTTCTTTTTTCTTTCCAACAATGCTCCATTAATATCAGAAGCCGTAGTCATGAAAACGGTTGTTGGATACGTAACGAATTGAAAATAAAGGACAAAACAAAGCAATTGTAACCCAAGAAACCCTAAAAAAACGCGAAATCGTATTAAAAAAGCAACCAGGTTCTGCATGGTGCAAAATTATGAAAGTAGGATTTACCGTAGCATCAATCCTTAATAAGGAATTGATAACGGCCAATATTCTTTAATGCAATGCTTGTTCCCAAGGCAACTGCGCGCAAAGGGTTGTCCGCCACATGTACCGGTAATTTTGTCTTTTCCTGAATGCGCAGATTTAACCCGCGCAACATGGAGCCACCTCCTGCTAGATAAATACCCGTTTTATAGATATCCGCACTCAGTTCCGGAGGAGTAGAAGCCAAAGCACTTAAGATGGCTTCCTCTATTTTTGCAATCGTTTTATCTAAAGCTGCCGCTACTTCGTCATGCGTGATCAGTATTTCCTTCGGAATCCCCGAAAGTAAATCCCTCCCTCGAACAGCAAATGGTGGAGGCGGATCCTCTAAAACGGGAATCGCGGCTCCAACTTCAATTTTAATTTGTTCAGCGGTGCGCTCTCCAATCAGAATGTTGTGTTGACGACGCATGTATTCTTCGATGTCGCTGGTAAAATCATCGCCTGCGATACGAATGGATTTATCGGAAACGATTCCACCAAGGGCAATTACGGCGATTTCGGAGGTTCCTCCACCGATGTCAATGATCATGTTGCCTGTGGGTTCTTCTACATCGATACCTATTCCAATAGCCGCCGCCATGGGTTCGTGGATTAAATATACTTCTTTTGCACCAGCGTGTTCGGCAGAGTCTCGAACAGCACGTTTTTCTACCTCGGTTATCCCAGAGGGAATGCATATAACCATGCGCAGTGTTGGCCTGAAGAGCGAGTTTCCCGTGTTAATCATCTTAATCATGCCCCGAATCATCTGTTCGGCACTGTTAAAGTCTGCAATAACCCCATCTTTTAAGGGGCGAATGGTTTCGATTAATTTATGCGTCTTCCCATGCATTTGCTGGGCTTTTTTTCCAATGGCTACAATTTTTCCTGACTGAATGTCTTTGGCTACTATGGACGGTTCGTCTACCACCACTTTATCATTCCAAATGATTAAGGTGTTCGCTGTACCTAAGTCGATGGCAATCTCTTGCGTTAAAAAACTAAATAAACCCATGAATAATGGAATGAAAAAATAGAGTCCGAAGGTAGGTAAAAAGGATGGAAAAGAAAAATCAATGTTTGAAATGCCGAAAAGCACTAAAAACCATGGCAATTCCTAAACGATCGCAGGCCTCAATGGAAAGAGCATCTTTAATCGATCCTCCCGGTTGAATGATGGCAGAAATGCCCGCTTTAGCCGCAATTTCAACACAATCAGGAAACGGGAAAAACGCATCGCTTGCCATCACTGCGCCTTCTACATCGAGGCCAAAACTTTTCGCTTTTTCAAGCGCTTGTTGGAGTGCGTCGACACGGGAAGTTTGACCAGTACCGCACGCTAACATGCGCCCGGATTTTACGATCGCAATGGCATTGGATTTGGTGTGTTTTGCAATCACATTGGCCATGAATAAATCTTCCGTTTCCTGTAAAGTAACAGCTCGTTGGGTGGCTAATTTCCAATCCTCTTTCGGAACGATAACATCGTCCGCTTCTTGAATCAATTTACCGTTCAAAATGGTTCGCTCCTGGATTTTAGGCCATTCAAAATCGTTCATCTTGAGAAGTATCCGATTTGCTTTGTTTTGCAGTAAGGTTAGTGCTTGGACTTGGTAGTCAGGAGCTAACAAGACTTCAAAAAACAGGGGGTGAATTTTTTCCGCACACGCGTTACTTATCACCTGATTTGTAATTAACACTCCCCCAAAGGCACTAATCGGATCGGCAGATAACGCCCAGTCGTAGGCTTGCTCCAGGGTTTCTGCAAGCGCTAATCCGCAAGGGTTGTTGTGTTTTATGATGGCGAAAAAAGGGGTTTCTTTTGGAAAGTCCTTCATTAGGCGCCAAGCGGCATCGATATCGAGTAAATTATTGTAAGAGATTTCCTTTCCATTGAGTTGTTTGAACAACCCCGTTAAATTGCCTTCAAAGTGCGCTTTTTGATGGGGGTTTTCTCCATAACGGAGCGTTGTTTGCCCTGGGAGGCTTTCTTGAAAATAATGATGGATAGCTTGGTCGTAGGTATAGGTTTTTCCAAAGGCCGCCCCTGCCAAGGACTTACGTTCCGAACGGGTAGTTTTACCTTCATGCAGGATGAAATGGTCAATAAACGCTGGGTATTGCCGAATATCGGACAACACTACCACATCCTGGTAATTTTTAGCTGCTGCGCGTAAAAGGGACACCCCTCCGATATCGATTTTCTCGATAATTGTTGCTTCATCTTGGGTTGCTTTTACTGTTTCTTCAAATGGATACAGGTCCACAACCACCAAATCAATACGTGGAATTTCATGGTGTTGCACGGTGATGAGGTCCTCGCGGTTTTCTCTTCGATGTAAAATACCACCAAAAACTTTCGGGTGCAGGGTTTTTACCCTTCCTCCAAGAATTTCCGGAAATCCAGTTATTTCACCTATTTCTAGAACGGGAATTCCCATATCGGCAATAAAATCCGCGGTTCCTCCTGTAGATATAATGGCTACTCCATGGCTGTGTAAACAGGAAACTAAAGGAGCAAGTCCATCCTTACGATAAACCGAAATAATCGCCGTACTTATCGGCAAATGATGCTGCATGAATTTGATATTATCCTTTCAGAAGTTGACTACCCCGAGCACATTTCACAACTGTCGGGATTTTCTAAAGAACAAGCAATGGCCGCTTGTTTTTCCTCCTCCGATTGAACGGCAGGTTCTTCAACAACCCGCTTGTCAAGGGTAAACTTAATGGCGTCAGTAGCGGCCTTTGTTCGTAAATAGTACATTCCAGTTTTTAGGCCCTTTTCCCAACCGTAAAAATGCATAGAGGTTAATTTTCCAAAGTTGGCATTCTCCATGAAAATATTCAACGATTGGCTTTGGCAAATATAAGCACCACGATCCGCAGCTTGATCCAAAATGGTTTTTTGCGAGATTTCCCAAGCGGTTTTATATAGATTTTTAATGCGTTCTGGAATTTCCGGGATATTCTGAACGGAACCATTAGCGGCCATGATTTTCTGCCGCATTTCCGGATTCCAAAGACCTTCTTTAACTAAATCTTTTAATAGGTGTTTGTTCACGATAATGAACTCTCCCGAAAGCACTCTTCGCGTATAAATGTTCGAGGTGTAGGGTTCAAAACACTCGTTGTTGCCTAAAATTTGAGCGGTGGAAGCCGTAGGCATCGGAGCCAACAACAAAGAATTACGTACACCATGCTCCATCACCTCTTGTTTAAGAAGGTCCCATTCCCAGCGGTCGGTTGGTGTAACCCCCCAATGATCGAATTGGAAGATTCCTTGAGATACAGGAGACCCTTTAAAGGACGAATAAGGCCCCTCTTTTTTGGCTAAATCCTTGGAAGCAGTCATTGCTGCATAGTAAATGGTTTCAAATAATTCCTTGTTGAGTTTTCGTGCTTCTTCAGATTCAAACGGATATCCTAAAAGGATGAAGGCGTCTGCCAGGCCTTGTACCCCCAGTCCAATAGGACGATGGCGCAGGTTTGAGTTTTTTGAAGCTTCTACCGGATAGAAGTTCTCATCGATTACCTTGTTCAAATTTAAAGTAACTTGGTACGTTACTTCAAATAATTTGTCGTGGTCGAATTGACCGTTTTCGGTAATGAATTTTGGAAGGGCCAACGAAGCTAAGTTGCATACGGCAATTTCATCAGGGGCGGTATATTCAATGATTTCGGTGCAAAGATTAGAAGACTTTATAGTACCTAAATTCTGTTGATTGGATTTAGCATTCGCGGCATCTTTATACAACATATAAGGCGTACCCGTTTCAATTTGGGATTCTAAAATTTTGAACCATAAATCTTGGGCATTAATGGTTTTTCGACCTTTACCCTCTTTTTCGTATCGAGTATAAAGCGCCTCGAATGCTTCGCTGTGGGTGTCGGACAATCCTGGGCACTCTTTCGGGCACATTAAGGTCCATGTTCCATTGGCTTTCACCCGTTTCATAAATAAATCCGGAATCCATAAGGCAAAAAACAAATCTCGAGCGCGCTGTTCCTCTTTCCCATGGTTTTTCTTAAGGTCTAAGAAATCAAAAACGTCCGCATGCCAAGGTTCGAGGTAAATTGCGAAAGAACCTTTTCGTTTTCCTCCGCCTTGGTCCACGTAACGCGCCGTATCATTGAAAACACGCAGCATGGGTATAATTCCATTGGAAGTTCCATTGGTTCCTTTAATGTAAGACCCTGTGGCGCGAATATTATGGATGGAAAGCCCTATGCCTCCAGCCGCTTGTGAAATTTGAGCACAAGAAGTAAGGGTATCATAAATTCCCACAATACTATCTTCTTTCATGGTAAGAAGAAAGCACGAGGACATTTGAGGTTTCGGTGTTCCTGCATTAAAAAGGGTAGGGGTGGCGTGGGTAAACCAGCCTTCGGACATTAGGTTGTAGGTTTTTATGGCAGATTGAATATCGTTTTTGTGAATACCCAATGACACGCGCATGAGCATATGTTGCGGACGTTCGGCAATTCTACCATCGATTTTAAGCAAATACGATCGGGTTAGGGTTTTGAAGCCAAAGTAATCGTACCTAAAATCACGGTCGTAAATAATGCTTGAATCAAGAACTTCTTTATTTTCTATAAGTATGTTGTAAACATCCTCTGCAATCAGGGAAGCGTTTTGTCCTGTTTTTGGGTCAATGTAGTGGTACAAATCGGACATCACCTCGGAAAAAAGCTTCTTGGTTTCTTTGTGTAAATTAGAAACGGCAATGCGTGAAGCCAACAATGCGTAATCCGGGTGCTCGGTGGTTTTGGCCGCAGCAACTTCTGCTGCTAAATTGTCCAGATCTGTGGTAGAGACACCATCGTATAACCCTTCAATCACCTTAATTGCAACCGATTCTGGGGACACCATTGGGTCTAATCCATAACACATTTTCACCACTCGAGCGGTAATTTTATCAAATTTTACGGCTTCTTTGCGTCCGTCACGCTTTAAAACATACATAGCTATTTCTTTTTAGTAGATTAAAATTCTTCGTCTAAACTGAATCGTTGAGTTTCTTTTTCTCCCAACACATTGGCTTTTTGGTATTCTCCCACCCGACGTTCGAAAAAATTCGATTTTCCTTGAATGGAAATCATTTCCATGAAATCAAACGGGCAGGTAACGTTATAAATGCGCTCGTTTCCGAGTTCAACTAACAATCGATCAGCTACAAACTCAATGTATTGGCTCATGAGGTCGCTGTTCATCCCGATGAGTTTAACCGGCAAGGCATCGGTGATGAATTCTTTTTCAATTTCTACCGCATCTCGGATGATTTCTTCCACCTTTTCTTTCGGTAGTTTATTAACTAAATGGTTGGAATACAATAGGCAAGCAAAATCACAATGCAACCCTTCGTCTCGGGAAATCAATTCATTGGAAAAACAAAGTCCTGGCATAAGGCCACGTTTTTTCAACCAAAAGATCGAACAAAAAGAACCGGAGAAAAAGATGCCCTCTACGGCCGCGAAGGCTACTAAGCGTTCTGCGAACGAACCTTTTTCAATCCAGCGCAATGCCCAATCCGCTTTTTTCTTCACGCAATCTAAGGTGTCAATAGCATTAAAAAGAGTTGCTTTCTCTTTGGAATCCTTAATGTACGTATCGATTAGCAATGAATAGGTTTCGGAATGGATGTTCTCAATGGCAACTTGAAACCCGTAAAAAAACTTTGCCTCGGTGTATTGCACTTCGGATAGAAAATTCTCCGCCAAGTTTTCATTAACGATGCCGTCCGATGCCGCAAAAAAGGCCAATACATGCTTGATGAAATGACGTTCATCGTCACTCAATTGTCCCCAATCGGTTAGGTCTTGAGAAAGATCGATTTCTTCAGCGGTCCAAAAACTGGCCTCCGCTTTTTTGTAGAAACTCCAAATGTCGTTGTGTTCTATCGGAAATAAAACAAAGCGGTTTTTGTTTTCATTTAAAATGGGCTCCATACCTAAACTTAATTAATAATTAATAAATCCTTAACCTAAAAACCAGAGTCGACAAAATCCCTTCCCACGAAAAGTGGGTAAATTTTAGCCGCAAATACTCATTAACCTTTTTTGTTACAGAAGCAATTTAATTGCGCAAAAGTCGTTTCAAAAAGGTTTACAAAGGTTCGAAAAAAATCCCTCCCTTGAGCACTCCTCCAATATTAAATTTTTACACCCTTCTGGCCCTTTTTTTCTGCAGTTCAACCTGCGCTTATGTTTTCGGGCTTTATCAACATCAAAAAAAGTTATTAAACGCAAAAATGTGTGGTTAAACATGTAAAATACACAGCCATCAATTACAGGTTACCGATTTTAAAATTCTTGAATTATTCCAATAAAAAAGCACTATTTTTTTTTTGATGTTAACACAGGGATGTTGATGGTTTTGGAAGGCTTTGGACAACAATAATTTAGCATGATAAATAAACTTTTTAATGACGTATTGCATGTGTTTTTTCCGGACCGTTGTTTGCAATGCGGCTATGAACTTATAGAAACCGAAGCGTTTTTGTGTGTTTTTTGTCATGAAGGACATCAACGCGTCTATTGTTCCCCTTTTACGTTAACGATCTTGGGAGCAACTAACTGTTTTTGTTTATACCATTTCCAGGAGAAAACGCCCACCCAAATTTTAATACACCACTTGAAATATGCATCAAAAAAAGGCATTGGGGTGGAATTAGGGAAAGCCCTAGCCCGAACTGTACCCCCTGAGCATTTACCTCAACTCCTATTTCCCGTTCCGCTTACCTCTAAAAAAAAGTTGTTGCGCGGGTACAACCAAAGCGAATGGATAGGTCGGGGTTTTGAACAACACACAGGAATTAAACTTTGCAGTAACACGTTGATTCGAATTAAACATGCTTCCAGCCAAACCAAACTCAAGAAAGAAGACCGGCTTAAAAATGTAGCAGGAGCCTTTGCTTTGGGGAAGACTTTGCCACAAGAAATTACGCATGTGGGGATACTGGATGATGTGATTACCACGGGGGCAACACTGTACCAAGTGGTATCGTTGATTAAGAAGCATTCTCCCGAGGTTCATATTACTATCTTTGCAGCAGCGATTGCAAACAGGTAATATGAATCCAGTGCTTATTGTAGGGGGAGGTATAGCGGGAATCTCCTTGGCGCATGCGCTCTTGGATCGAGGCATCGATTTTCGATTGGTTGATGATGGAAAAAACGCTTGTTCTTCGGTTGCCGCAGGAATTGTGAACCCCTTCTCCTTTCGTAGAACGTTACTCACATGGAATGCCAACCCCTTCTTTGCAGAGGCGTTGGATTTTTATCAAAGTGTCGCCGAAAAGCTCGAAACAACCTTTCATACGCCCATAGAAATCCGCCGAGTATTCACCGCTCCCGAGGAACCAATTACGTGGGAACAGCGAAGGATTGACCCGTTGTTCAGCCCGTTTATGTTGCCTTCCGTTTCTTCAGATACCGCATGGGGACCCTATGGCTCAGGAAGGATTCGTGGTTTTTGGGTAGATGCCGCGTGTTTTATCCGAAAAAATCATCGTTTTTTTGAATCTCAAGGATTGCTACTTCGGAAATCGTTTGACACGAAGGATTTCAACGAAACGGAATTGATGTATCAAAAAGAAACCTATTCCAAGGTCGTTTTTGCGCTTGGATACCGCAACAAGGAGTTGCCTTGGTTTAAAGATGTTCCCGTTCAATCCACGCAAGGGGAAGTCCTTACCGTACGTTGGCAAAACAAGGACGAACGCACCTCCATACACCGGAAAATATATGCACTCCCTATTGGTCAACAGCATTTTAAAGTGGGCGCTACGCATAAATGGGATACAGAATCGTTGGTTCCAAGTGAAGAAGCGAAAAAGGAACTGATGGCTAAATTTGAAATATTAACTTCGGATATTGTAGAGGTTATCGACCAGGAAGTTGGTGTTCGGCCTACCTCCCCCGATCGACGACCTTTCATCGGACAGCATGCCGAAATAGAAGGGCTTTTTATTTTTAACGGTTTGGGAACAAAGGGGTATTTAACGGCACCTCCTTTAGCTAAAAGCTGGGTGGAATATTTACTAACCCAGGTTCCTTTAGAAAAATGCGTCGATCCGTATCGATTCTTAGGCACGTAAACTTTCGGTATTTTTGTACCCCATGCAAGATTCCAAGAATAAAGAATCCCGTTACGATTTGGCCTATTTGCGATTAGCCTTTAGTTGGGCAGAATTGTCGCATTGTTCTAGAAAAAAAGTAGGGGCGATCATCGTTAAGGATAAAATGATCATTTCGGATGGCTATAATGGAACCCCTTCCGGATTTTCCAATGCTTGCGAAGATGAAAACGGTGAAACCCTATGGTATGTATTGCATGCTGAGGCCAACGCCATTCTGAAAGTAGCCAAGTCAACGAATAATATGGACGGAGCTACCTTATACTTAACCCATTCGCCCTGCAAGGATTGTAGTAAACTTGTACTGCAGTCGGGAATTAAGCGCTTGGTGTACATGCATGAATATAAAGACCCCAGCGGCCTCCTTTTTCTGAAAGAAGCGGGGCTTGAAATAATACAGTATAAATCGTTTTAATATGACTGAACCCAAAAAGTTTTATTATCCCATGGTTGCTTCGGTTCTGGTGGTTATTGGAATGGCTATTGGATTTTCGCTACGGCCCAAAATGGATAGCCGGAGAGCCAGTAAGTTTGAAGAAGTCCTTTCCGCATTGGAGGAAAAATATGTAGACAGCGTCGATAAAGACGCGCTGTTTAATCATGCGGTCAATGAAATGTTGCACCAATTGGATCCCCACACACGCTACATAAGCCAAGCAAATTTGCTCAAAGAGCAACAAGAAATGATGGGAAGCTTTGGTGGAATTGGGGTAAGATTTCAACGGATAAACGACACCGTTTGCATTATTTCAGCCATGAAAAACGGCCCGGCTTACCAGGCGGGTATGCGAAGCGGGGACCAAGTTATTTTGATTAATGGAAAATCCTTTACGGGAGCTAAAATTACGAATGACCAGGTCATGGGAACGTTACGAGGGGAGTTAAATACGAAGGTAAAGGTGAAAGTGCTTCGAAACAAGCAATTGCTTGACCTGGTCATTAAGCGGGGTGAAATTGCCATTGAAACGGTAGATTCTTATTTTATGTTGGACGCAAAAACCGGATATATCAAAATCAATCAATTTTCAGTTCCAACCCCGGAAGAATTTCAAAGCGCAGCAAAAAAGCTTTTAGCGGAAGGGATGAACCATCTAGTATTGGATTTACGAGGCAATCCCGGGGGGGTATTAGATGCTGCGGTTGCCATAGCGGATGAGTTTCTTCCGAAAGGAGCAACTATTGTAACAGTGAAAGGAAAATCAGTACCCACGTATACCTCGTATGCCAAGGAAGGAGGCCTCATGGAGTCGATACGTCTTTCGGTATTGGTGGATGAATCATCAGCTTCAGCCTCGGAGGTATTAGCGGGAGCCATTCAAGACAATGATCGAGGTTTGCTGTACGGACGAAGAACCTACGGTAAAGGACTTGTTCAACAAGATCAGCTGTTGCGCGATGGAAGCAGCGTGCGTATGACTATTTCGCGCTATTACACGCCCTCCGGGCGAACCATACAACGACCCTATAAAGGAGGTTATGAAAGTTATATGAAGGATGAACTTAGGTACCGCGAAGGGGAGCTTTTTAATCAAGATTCTATTCCGATGGACAAAAGCCAAGCCTTTAAAACCAAGAAAGGGAGAACGGTTTATGGAGGAGGAGGAATTGTTCCAGATGTTTTTGTCCCCTTGGATAGCAGCGAAGTGTCAATGCTTACAAGTTTGCTTTTTACCCATCAAGTTTTTAGTGGCTACGTTTTCAAATTTTTGCAAACACAACCTAACCCTTGGAATTCTGTGCAAGCACTGGCTAATTACCAATTTACAGATAGGCAGTGGGGCCAATTTAAACGATTTGCATCCGATCAATTGCGTCTAGAGGGGGTTGATTTGCTGATCAGCCAAGAAAAACAACGGCTTATACCTTGGATAAAGGAAGAATTTTCAAGGCAATTATGGCAGGAATCCAATGAGCTTAGATTTCGGTTAGGCAAGGACCGGGAGATAACTCGAGCGCTTTAAGGGCAATTCGCATCCTTTACAAGGGATTGATACCTGAGTCTACAAGGGTATCTTTTCTCCAACTTTTTTGAAAACTCAACAACAAACTTGGAAGCAAAATAAGGTTAGTGAACATTCCTGTGAGTATGGTAATGGAGATTAACAACCCTAAGGCTTGTGTTCCCCCAAATTGAGACAAGGTAAATAGGATAAACCCGAAGAACAAAACAATCGAAGTGTATGCCATTCCTAAACCACTGTCCTCAAGCGCTTTTATCAATAGTTCTGATTTGGAAAGTTCCGGAAATAACTTGATTTCCGTTTTTAATTTAGCCAAAAGTAAAATAGCGTCGTTTACTGTAATGCCAATAGCAATTCCAAAAATGATCAGGGTAGAAGGCTTCAAAGGAATACCAATAAAGCCCATTAATCCGGCAGTAATGATTAAAGGAACAATATTAGGAATCATGGTAGCAACATTTACGGAGAAAGACCGAAAGAGCATAAAAATAATCAATGCGATGAGCAAAATAGTGAAAACTAAGGTTTGTAATAAATTGCCAACTAAATATTTAGTGCCTTCAGCGACCACCACGGAAATCCCTGTGAATGTTACTTGTATTCGCTGCTTTGCTACAAGTTCCTTGAGTATGGGAAGGGTATTTTTTGCTGCTCGATAGCCGTAAATTTTCTCCGGATTTTCCTCTAACTCATGTAAAAGCGTCTCATTGCCTTTTGAAACCGCATCAATAAAATCATTGGCCAAGGAAGTGTTTTCCATTAATGAATCAAAATACGGTTTCTTCCCCGCTTCATAGGAATGCAAGAAACGTTCTAATTGCTTTTGATTTGGATTAAATACTAGGTCAACTTTAGCCTTGAGCGAATCTACTTTATTTGCAACGATATAGGACCCCAAGTCTTTCATTTGTGCCCTGATGCGCAAGTTCTTTGTGGTTGTGTCGACAAGATCTTTGATGGAAACACGTGAATTATTAACGCTGTTAAGGTTAAAATTATTCATGTATTCTTTCAAGATCATCAATTCGCGTTTGTTGGGTGTTCGATAATACGAGGAGTCGTTATCGTGCAGGGACATATTCAAAAACTTTAACAAATCAATGTAGGATAAGCTCTTCGAAAAAAGGGGTTCTTTACGCAATATTTCTTGAGTCTCCTCCACTTGTCCCATTAACGTTTTATTGAATACACCCGAATGCGAACCATAGTTAACGAGAATTTCGAACGGTATGGTGCCTCCAAAATGGTTTTCCATATAGGTAAAATCTTGAGCAAGGGGATCTTCTTTGAGGATATCTCCTGTCACGTTTCCGGTCACCTGAATGAAATTCATCCCCCAAAAACCGCCAATAACTAAGAAAACAGTAATAACGTAAACAGCTTTACGACGCTTTTGGACAACGTGTAACAAACCTTGTATGAACTTTTGAGAAGCAGTTTTGGACAAAAAGGCTAAATGTTTAGGTTTTGGAGGCCCAGAATAACTCAGAATAATTCCCACAAGAATCAAGGACAAAATAAACACAACCATTACGTTGATGCTGGAAATAATGCCAAATTCTGCCAATCGTTCGCTGCTGGTAAAGGTGATGAACCCAATGGCCGTAGTTAGATTCATCAGAAAGGTTACAGGACCGATATATTTAAGTGTTACATAGATGCTTTTTGTTTTGTTGGAAGTCAACAAATATTCTTGATAATACCGGGTAATAATATAAATGATGTTGGGTACGCCAATGATTACCAACAATGGGGGTACTACAGCCATCATCGGAGTAATAGGATAACCGAGAAACGCGGCCATTCCTAAGGCCCAAATAATTGAAATACCTACAATGATCCCACAAATGAACATCATCCGAATCGAACGATAGAAGTAATAAATGAACGCGATAGAAATGACCAAGGATAAGGTAAGAAAAAGGTAAAGTTCCTGCATGATCCGTTCGGTCATCGTATATCTAAAATGGGGCAGACCGGTAAAGCGCATGGGCCCTAGAGAACCTTCATATTGTCGAGCTATGGACTCTATTTTAGCCACCACGCGAGCATTTTTTTTATCCTTTATAAATTTCTCGTCGAGACTAATTAAGATGAGTGAGGCCTTGGCTTTTTCATTATAAAGAATATTATCGTAAAAAGGATTGCTGCGGATTAAATGCCGAATGGCTTCAATGTTTTTTTCTTTATAGGTAGTATCAAAGAAAACCCGATGCGATACAAATTGTTTTTTCGCATTATTCGTGTCTTTTGTAATGTAAAACAGATTGGCTTCAGAGATCACGTGCTCAACCCCAGGGAGGGCTAATATTCTATCCCCAAGTACTTTGAGTTTTTTGAAATTGTCCGGGTTATACAGATTTTTCGAAGAGAAAACCACCACCATCGTTGAGCCGTCTTCTCCAAATTGTTGCTTGAATTTTTGATATTCCAATTGAACGGGATGGTCGTTTGGAAGAATAATCCCATACCGGTTATCCACTTCGATTTCCGTCACCAAAAAATAACCAAAAAACGAGGTAATAAGCGCAATTATGGCTAAAATGTAGAGTCGATTTCTTAAAACGATGCTTGCAAGTTTACGCCACATTATGTTGTCAATTTTTAGGAATGAATTGGTGGTCATTCAAATAAAATAAACCCCGAATTACGGGGTTATTATCAGTACTCGAGGCGGGACTTGAACCCGCACGGGCAAATGCCCACAGGATTTTAAGTCCGGCGTGTCTACCGATTCCACCACTCGAGCAATCCTAGAGCGAGAAACGGGATTCGAACCCGCGACTTCAACCTTGGCAAGGTTGCGCTCTACCAACTGAGCTATTCTCGCATTTAATGTCCATGTATGGACATCAAGGGTACAAAAGTACGAAAAACATTTTTTTTACCAAAAATCCATTACCCCCCAATGAGTTTTTTGATTTCATGAAGTTTAATCAAAGCTTCTACGGGAGTTAAACCATTAATATCGATAGACAATAAGGCCTCATGAATTTGTTCTAACACCGGATCGTTTAATTGAAAAAAACTCAATTGAACCCCTGGAGCACCTTTCTTTGCTGGAGGTATTTCCGTCGGTATTTCCGTTTTTGCATGTAAGGCTTCCAATTCCTTAAGCACAACCTCCGCTCGCGAAACGACCCAATCGGGCATCCCCGCGATCCGCGCCACATGGATACCAAAGGAATGTTCGCTCCCCCCCTCGACCAATTTGCGCAAGAAAAGGATGTTTTTTCCGATTTCCTTAACCGCCACAGAATAATTTTTTATTCTGGTAAAGCGCTGTGCCATTTCATTCAACTCATGGTAATGGGTAGCGAATAGGGTTTTTGGACGGTGTTTGGGGTTTTCATGCAAATACTCCGATATAGCCCAAGCAATGGAAATACCATCGAAGGTGCTCGTCCCTCGTCCGATTTCATCCAAAATAATCAAACTGCGATCCGACAGGTTGTTGAGAATACTGGCGGTTTCGTTCATCTCCACCATAAAGGTGGATTCCCCCGCCGATAAATTATCCGAGGCACCAACCCGTGAAAACAACTTATCAACTACTCCAAGGGTCGCTTTTTTTGCCGGCACAAAGGAACCCATTTGGGCTAAAATTACGATCAGAGCCGTTTGTCGAAGCAAGGCGCTTTTTCCACTCATGTTCGGACCAGTAATCATCAATATCTGTTGTACATCATTGGATAAAAACACATCGTTTGCAACGTAAATTTCACCGGGCTTGAGTGTTTTTTCAATCACAGGATGCCTTCCCTCTTCAATATGCAGCACGTGGCTGTCGTTGATTTCCGGACGGCAATAATCCTGGTCTTTGGCCAATTGAGCTAAGCCACACAAAACATCTAATCGCGCTATTGCCTGAGCATTGCGTTGAATGTCCTCCACATGGACGACCAGGGATTGCACTAATTCTGTATATAATTCTTGCTCAATTTCTAGGATTTTGGATTCTGCCCCAAAGATTTTGGATTCATAGGATTTTAACTCCTCCGTGATGTAGCGTTCTGCATTCACCAAGGTTTGTTTTCGAATCCACGATTCTGGGACTTTATCTTTGTGCGTGTTACGCACCTCTATGTAATACCCAAAAACATTATTATAATCTATTTTCAAACTGCTAATTCCTGTTTCATGGGCTTCACGTGCTTGCAATTCCTCCAAATATTCTTTTCCACGGGTTGAAATATTGCGCAATTCATCCAATTCGGCGTGCAATCCTTCTCGAATCACCTGACCCTTACCAACATGGATTGCTGGTTCTGTGTCTAAGGTGTTGTCAATCAGTGAAATTAATTCATGGCAATCGCGAAACGCCTCCAGTAGGTGAACGATGGCTTCGGTGGAGCGGCCCTTGGACAGTGCTTCCCGAATTGGGCCTAACAGACTCAAGGTACGATACAAATGCCGCAATTCTCGGGGGTTTACTTTCCCCACCGCTACTTTGGACATTAAACGTTCTAAATCGCTGCAATTGGTTAAGAGAGAACGTACCTGCTGCGTTGTCTCGATGTCATGAAGGAGCCAATCTACCGCAGACAAGCGTTGTTCAATGAGCGGAATGTTCGTTAAAGGCATGATCAACCACCGTTTGAGTAAACGGCTACCCATAGGAGTAACCGTGGTATCAATGACATCCAACAAAGCAATGCCTTGCTCGTGCTGCGGAAACAATAATTCCAGATTGCGGAGGGTGAAACGGTCCATCCAAAGGTGTTCATTTTCGTCTATTCGGGAAAATGAGCGAATATGATGCAGGGTGCTCAATTGATTTTCTTTGACATAATGCAAGGCAGCGCTCGCGGCAATCACCCCAAGGCCGCAATTCTGAACACCGAATCCAAGAAGATTTTTGGTAGCAAAGTGTGTGGTTAAATGATCGGTTGCAAAATCTTCGGTAAACACCCAATCCTCGAGACGATAATGGAATTCTGTGGGACGTTGCAAGGCCATAAAAGCTTCCTGTTGCTGTTTTTGGAAAATAATCTCTGCCGGTTTGAATACCGAAAAAAGCTTTTCTATTCGATCCACGCTTCCTTGTCCTAGAAAAAAATCTCCCGTGGAAACATCCAAAAACGCCACCCCAACCTCTGTTTTACCAAAAAATACTGCCGACAGATAATTGTTGGTTTTTTGGGTTAATAATTGGTCATTGAAAGCTACCCCCGGAGTCACCAGCTCCGTTACCCCGCGCTTAACAATGGTTTTAGTCATCTTCGGATTTTCCAACTGATCGCAAACGGCCACCCGTTGTCCTGCGCGCACCAATTTGGGTAAATAATTTTCTAAGGAATGGTGAGGAAAGCCCGCAAGTTCTATTTCCGCGGCGGCGCCATTTTTCCTTTTCGTTAAAACAATGCCTAGGATTTTAGAGGTTTTGACGGCGTCTTCACCAAAGGTTTCATAAAAATCTCCTACCCGAAATAATAACAAAGCCCCAGGGTGTTTGCTTTTAATTTGATGGTATTGCTTCATCAAAGGAGTTTCATTGCTGTTGTTCGATTTCGCCAAATGGGTGGGATTTTAGATTTAAGCTCTAAATTAGCAGGAGTTCATCGAAAATCAAAATCCATCCATTACGACTTATCAACATGAACACCAAACGAAAATTATGGGAATTAAACCGCCTTTCCGCAGAAGAATTTTCCCAAAAGGAAAAAATACCCATCGTAGTCCTCTTAGACGACCTTCGTTCGTTTGAAAACGTAGGTTCTGTTTTTAGAACCGCGGATGCTTTTGCCATAGAGGAAGTCGTCCTGTGTGGAATTACGCCTAAACCGCCTCATCGTGAAATTCACAAAACAGCCTTGGGGGCTACAGAAACGGTTGCGTGGAAGTATTTTTCAACCACCCTGGAAGCTGTCATGCACTACAAAAACCAGGGATATACGATTTTTTCCGTGGAGCAGGCATCCCGTACACAGCCCTTGCATCAATTGAACCTGAGCACCTCGGAAAAAGTAGTGCTTGTTTTCGGAAATGAGGTGCACGGAGTGAGGCAAGAAGTGGTAGACGCCAGCGATGCGGTTATGGAGATTCCTCAATTTGGCACTAAACACAGCTTGAATGTCAGCGTTTGTGTAGGCATTGTTCTATGGGAATTTTCAACCCAGCTGAATCCAGCCTTAAGTAGTTGAACAAAGGGTGGGCAAAAGGTATCCTTGTTGCATGTCATGGATTTCTTACCGATAATACCCCAGGGTTCGTATCGTTTCTTCCACGGAATCCGGCACCAAATATTTGATGCTTTTGTTTTGTCGAATCAAGTTACGTATGTAACTGGAAGAGAAAGGTAAGACCGTTAATTGATTCAAATACTGAATTTGGGCTCCGTCGAAGGTGGGAGATGCATGAATTTTCGTGTTTTCTTGCATTACTCGCGGATAAACCAAAAGGCGATAATTTCGAAGTATGTGTTCGTAATTGTACCAAGAATCAAAACTACGGAGGTTGTCCTCCCCTAAGATCAGGGAAAACTCATGCTCCGGGTATTTTTCCTTGAGATGGGTTAGGGTAACGCTTGTATAATAGGGGGGAGAAAGGTGAAATTCAATGTCTGAAACGCGAAATCGCGGGTTTTCATAAAGGGCGTCGCGCAACATATTTAAGCGCTGTGTATCTGCCAACAAACTCTCTTTTTTTTTCTGAGGATTTTGGGGCGTTAGCACAAACCATAGTTGCGCTATATCGCTTTCATTCAACACCCCTTCCGCCAAGATAAGATGCCCCATGTGCAGGGGGTTAAATGAACCGAAAAAAAGACCCACTTTCATAAGGCCAAAAAGGTAGTAACGCGGTCGATGGCCTCGGATACCGCAGTGGGTAAATCTTCGTTCAAAATTCGAACATCGAAATGGGAGGATTGGGCAAGCTCCCAGCCCGCCTTTTCAATTCTCAAGGCGATACGATCCGCACTTTCCGTCTCCCTACTTGTTAAGCGCTCTTTTAAAACGCTGATACTCGGAGGTTCAATGAACAGTGCCAAGGATCGATCCTTGAATAAGGATTTTAGATTTAATCCCCCGACCACATCGACATCGAAAATAACCACCTTTCCCTCATCCCATAAGCGATTAACTTCGCTTTTCAGTGTGCCGTAATAATGGTCTTGGTAAACCTCTTCCCACTCAATGAACGCATCGTTTTGTATGGCTTGTTTGAACCCTTCCAATCCCAAAAAATAATAATCTTTGCCGTGCGTTTCATTCGCCCGAGGATCACGCGAACATCCTGAAATGGAAAAAGCCAAGGCGGGTATAGCTTCCATCAGGCAACGCACTAGGGTCGTTTTTCCCGCACCTGAAGGGGCAGAAACGATAACACTCTTGCCATAATTGGGAGCATCAAAGGACATTTTGTACTTGTTCTTTTAATTTTTCAAGGTGATTTTTCATTTCAACAACCGTGCGTTGCATCATGGCATGGTTGCTTTTGCTTCCCAAGGTATTAATTTCTCGCCCCATTTCTTGAACAATGAACCCGAGTTTTTTACCGCAGGAAGCCGAAGCATTCACCGTTTCATTAAAATAGGCAAGGTGACTTCGCAAGCGTATTTTTTCTTCCGAAACATCCAATTTATCCAGATAAAAGAGCACTTCTTGTTCCAAGCGCACTCCGTCGAGTTGTTCTGCAGGAAGCGTTTGAATGGCCAGTTCCAACCGTTGACGCATGGTAGCATAGCGCTCCTTTTCGTAAGGGTCAAGTTGGGATAATAAATTTTCAATAGCACCGAGCACTTCTTCAAGGTCTTTTCGCAAATGGCTTCCTTCGGAAAGGCGGAAATTTTGAGCGGCTAATAGCGTTTCCTCTAAGAGGGAAAAAACGAACGCCTTTTCCTTCTCCGAGGTTTCAGTGCTGTTGGTTTTTATAACTCCTGGCATGTGCATCAAAGCGTTCGTCCAATCCTTAATAGGCAGGTTATTGTCTTCGGAAAAACGCTTGAGTTGATCCAAATAACCTTGTGCTAAGCGCCAATCAATCGTGTCGTTCGCCTGCATTTCATGGTCTTCTTGATAGATGCCCAATTCAATTTTTCCGCGCTCCAAAGTTTCAGCAATTCGCGTTCGGATTTCAGGCTCAAAAGATCTAAATGCGTTGGGTAATTTTAGGGATACATCCAGCCCTTTGCTATTCAGCGATCGAATTTCGATGGAAAACTTCTTCCCTTCAAAAACCCCGTTGCTTTTCCCAAATCCCGTCATCGACCACATAACAATTCTTTTTTCAAAGGTAAGAAATTGTAGCTAGTATAAGAAGTTACTCTTGAACTAGCTGCCGCAATAGTTCCTCAAAATCCCGTTTTAATTCCTCAAAATGATTTCCTGTTCCTGGGCCATCGAAACCCACGTGCACCTGCTTAATGATCCCTTGTTTGCTTAAGAACAACGTGGTCGGAAATGCAAAGACGCCATTCAGGGCATTAAATACTGTCCCGGCTT